>JACCDV010681502.1_pt1 | contig 24014 bp, 22 predicted proteins | sample 7446131 | NCBI WGS metagenome assembly JACCDV01 (sample SAMN15323448, study PRJNA562643) | freshwater metagenome | isolation source: river surface water | place: USA:Blue River Watershed | collected 2017-08-17
GAAAAAGCAATTGATTGGATTTCGGAAGGAAAGATTAAAGAATACATGTCTAAAAACCAGCACGAACCGAATGCCAATGAATTGTGGCTGTATTTTCAATCGGTTATTAGTTGGGTAAAAGTTACGTTTCCAAAATACCGAAAAGAAATGAAAGGGATTGAATGGGGAGTTTTGTACAACGAATTCAAAAACCATAAATTCGACCCAAAAGCATTGGAAGAAGAAATCACCCATTTGATGTTAGACGAAGATGTGTCCAACAAAAAAGGGATTTATTATTTTGTCTTAAATAGAAAAGAAAAACATTTAAGCATTCGAGCTTTTTCAGACAAACAAAAACGGGAGGCTTTTGAACGCCAAAAAGGAATTTGTGTAAAATGTGGCGAAAAATTTGAACTGAACGAAATGGAAGCGGATCACATTACTCCTTGGCACGAAGGCGGAAAAACGTCAGCAGATAATTGCCAAATGTTGTGCAAACACGATAATCGAATCAAGTCTGGGAAATAGAAGCTGAAATAGAAGATTCAACGAAGTTAAACAAGTTCAGCTTGACATAAGAAAACATACCTACAAGGTTTTGGAAACCTTGCAGGAGTAAAAATAAAAAACGAGAAGTGATTGCTTCTCGTTTTTTATATAAATCAATTATAAACCTAGCGCCTTTGTGTCTTAGCGGCAAAAAACTTATACATCATCAAAATCCACACGAATCGTAGCCGAAGTAGGATGTGCTTGGCAAGTCAGGATTAATCCATCAGCTACTTCTTTTTCGCTTAGAATAGAGTTTTTAGTCATTTCAGCAGAACCTTCGGTAACACGAGCCAAACAACTGCTGCAAATTCCACCTTGGCACGAATACGGAGCGTCAATCCCTTGTTTTAGGGCAGCGTCTAGAATGGTTTGTTTGGCCGACATTTCAAAAGTGGTTTCTTCATCGTCCACCATTACCGTAATTTGAGCGTGTCCTTCTAACGATTGTTCGATAGTATTTTCTTTGGCGGAAGCCGAAAACAATTCAAACTTGATAGCTGATTCTTTACTATTTTTTTCTTTCAAGGCATCAGAAACGGTGTTTATCATTCCTTCAGGCCCACACAAATAGAATTTATCAAAATCCAAACTTGCGTGTTTTTCTTTCAAGATATAATTTACTGTTGATTTGTCAATTCGTCCCGACAAAGCCCCATCTGCTTTCGATTGGCTATACACATACTGAACAAATAAGCGTCCTACATATTGCGATTGTAAATCGTGTAATTCTTGGTGGAAAATCGTTTCTTCAGGAGATTTATTTCCGTATACCAATACAAAAGTACTTTTTGGCTCACTTTGCAAGACGGATTTTAAAATAGAAAGAGCAGGAGTGATTCCGCTTCCTGCCACAAAAGCAGCATAATTGCGTTGGCGGTCGGCTTGCGGTTCAAAAGTGAATTTTCCTTCTGGTTTTCCTACTTCAAGTACATCCCCCGCTTTTAGTTTGGTATTGGCAAACTGCGAGAAAAGTCCGTTAGGAACCGCTTTGACAGCAATGCGTAATTCGCCACTATTGGGTGCAGAGCAAATCGAATACGCACGACGAATTTCTTGGTTGTCTAGCGTTAATCGTAAGTTAATGTATTGACCAGCAATAAAAGTATAGTGGGATTGTAATTCTTCAGGCACAGCAAAAAGAATGGAAACAGCGTCTTTGGTTTCGCGTTTCACTTCTTTGACAATTAATTTTAAAAAGGAAGGCATAGTATAAATTTTTGACAAATATAGTAAACCAAGGTGTTTTTAGAAAATGATAAAAATCAGGTTTCCACTAGCAATTTCAAAATCAATTTCAAAAATCAATTTACATTTCAAAGAATAATCTTAATTTTACCTTTCTATACACTAAAAATAAACTTTAGAAGTTTAAGATATAAATCGTTTCCAATTGAAAATCAAAAAATACCAACATCTCCTTAGTAGCATTCTTTTCTTAATTTTAGTAGCGTGTTCTACTAAGAAAGATTCTTTCGTTTCCCGAAATTATCATGCCTTGACTACTAAGTATAATGTATTGTATAACGGAGGCATTGGTTTTGACAAGGGTATTGCAGCTATTCATAACAAAAGTAAAAACAACTTTTGGAAGCGTTTGCCGGTTGAAAAAATGGAATTGTCAGACGGCTCCATTTCGGACACAATTAAGAATGCCAATTTTGATTTGGCCGAAACGAAAGCAACCAAAGCCATTCAAAAACACTCCATGAATATTGAAGGAAATGAACGCAATTATCAAACTGATGAGGCTTACTTAATGCTAGGAAAGGCAAGGTACTACGACCAACGTTTTCTCCCAGCCTTAGATGCATTCAATTATATTTTGTACAAATATCCTAATAGCAGTACTATTCATGAAGCTAAAATATGGCGTGAAAAAACCAATATGCGACTTGGAAATGATGCGTTGGTAATTAAAAACTTGTCAAAGCTCCTAAAAGAATATAAATTAAAAAACCAAGCTTTAGCAAATGCTAATGCTGTTTTGGCGGAAGCCTTTTTGAATGTAGATGAAAAAGATAGCGCCGTAACAAAATTGCAAATTGCACAAGAGTTTACTAAAATTAATACCGAGAAAGCACGTTACCGTTTTATTTTAGGCCAGCTGTATGAGGAGTTAGGAAAAAAGGAAGAAGCCTTGTCGAGTTACCAATCTGTCATAGCCATGAATCGAAAAGCGGATCGAGAATACGTTATTCAGGCATATGCTAGAAAAGCCCAGTTGTTTGATTTTCAAAATGGCGACAAAGCGCAGATGACTAAAATGTTTACCCTATTAGTTGAAAATCGTGAAAACCGGCCTTTTTTAGATGTAATTTACCATCAAATGGGAGTGTATTATGATAAAAATAATGACCAAGAAAAAGCGTTAAAAAACTATAACTTGTCATTAAGAAAAAACAAAGAGAACACGTATTTAGCAGCTTCCAATTATAGAAACTTAGGGAATATGTATTTTAAAAATGCTAACTTTCCACTAGCCTCTAAGTATTACGATAGCACTTTAGTAAAGCTGGACAAAAAAACTAGGGAGTTTGTACAAATTGAGAAAGTTAGAAAAAATTTAGACGATGTTATAAAATACGATGCTTTAGCTACTAAAAACGATAGTATTTTGAAACTAGTTGCGCTTCCAAAGGATGAACAAATAACATATTTTGGAAATTATATCGAATCACTAAAAAAAGCTGATCAAATAAAAGCAGTTTTAGTTCAGAAACAGCAAGAAGCAATGAAAAATTTTGAACAGCCAGATACAAGTACACCTTTAGGAGAAACTATTATAAAACCAAATGTTGTAACCCGGTCGTTACCAAAATTAGATACAGGATTGTCGAACACTTTTTATTTTTACAACTCTACTTTGGTAGCTTATGGTCAACTGGAATTCAAAAAAAACTGGGGGAAACGAATATCTAATGGTTATTGGAGAATGATGATTAATACAACTACTGCTTTGAATGGTGAGATAAATCAAAAAGAGGGTCTTGCTTTGGAAACAGAATCACCAAAAACTACAATTGAAGAAAAATATTCAATTGAATATTATTTAAAACAACTTCCAACAGATGCCAAGAAATTGGACAGCATTAATCAGGAACGTAATTTTGCGTATTACCAATTAGGAATTATCTATAAAGAAAAGTTTAGAGAATATGCTTTAGCAGCAGCAAAATTAGAAAAGGTCTTAGAACAACATCCACAAGAGAAGTTAGTATTGCCAATACTATATAATTTGTATAAAATTTATCAGATTTTAGCTATTGACAAGGCAGAAGCTATGAAAAATACTATTGTGTCACAGTTTCCAAATTCTCGATATGCACAGATTTTAACCAGTTTAGAAACAAAAGACTCTAAGATAGAAAAATCGGAAGAAGCATACAAACAATGGTACAAATTGTTTCAAGAAGAACAATACGTAGACTTATTAGAAAAATTAAATTTTGCGATTATTCAGTTTTCAGGAGATGAAATTCTTCCAAAAATAGAATTGTTAAAAGCTAATACACAAGCAAAACTTTATGGAATAACGGCTTATAAGAAAGCGTTAGCTGAAGTTGTAGAACTATATCCTAACACTGAAGAAGGACAACAAGCCAAAGAGATTTTGAGTAATCAAGTTCCTGTTTTAGAAAAAGCAGAATTCACAGCGGTAGCAAAAAACTGGAAAATTCTTTTTAGAGTAGGTACTAGAACAGATTCGCAAACAAAAGAAATCGAAGAAAAAATAAAAAAATTCCTTGAAGAGGAAAAAAACAAAAAACAGTCGTATTCTTTCGATGTGTATACGGACAAAGAAAATTTTATCGTGATTCATCATATTAAATCAGAGGCCTATGCCAATGATATAATTAATTACATGACGGTAAACAAACAATATTCTATTAACCAACCTGCAATTATCATTTCAAGTGATAATTATAAAGTGGTCCAAATTAAGAAAAACTTAGACAGCTATTTAGCCTCAAAAAAGCAGTAATTATGTTTGATAAAAAAACAAAATCCTATACCGATCTTTTAGGTAAGACCAATCGAATAGTAGAAGGAACCCGAATAAAAGGCAATATTTATTCGGTTGCTGATTTTAGATTAGATGGAGAATTAACAGGGAATTTTCAGTGTGAAGGAAAAATTGTTATTGGGCCTGCCGGAATTGTTATTGGCGATATTGATTGTAAAAGTGCTGATATTGAAGGCAGGTTTAGCGGTAAAATCCAAGTAGTTGAATTGCTTAATGTAAAAGCAACAGCCTCTATTTATGGAGAAGTAGCCGTAGGTAAATTAGCCGTAGAACCAGGAGCTGATTTTAGTGCTTCGTGTACCATGAAGATAAGTCCACCAAGAGAAACACAGGAATAGTGGCCCATAAAAACAACAACCCATTTAATAAATGGCTCGCATTGATTAACCTACCTATTCAAATGGGGGTTATTATTTTTGCTTTTTCGTATTTAGGAAATTGGTTGGATGAAACACACCCAAGTCCAGTTTTCTATTATCATAAAATAAGCGTTTTGACAGGTGTTTTTTTAGCCTTGTACAATACAATTCGGCAAGTGAACCAAATCAATAAACAGAATAAATGAAGAATAAAAAAACACCATTTTTATACCTAATTCCAATCGTTTTTTTGCTATATGTACTACACCGATTGGTATTTCATTTTTTAACCATCAAAACGGAAACGTTTAATTATTCTCTAGAGGTTTTATACTTATTTTTTGGGTTTGCTTCGTTAGTTGTCATTTTGATTTTACGGGCGGTTAATAAAAAAAATTTCGATGCAACTGGAGTGGCCTTTTTAGTAATAACAAGTATAAAAATGGTTTTTTGTTATGTGTTATTGTATCCATTAATAACTTCGACTAGTGTTTCATTAGGAATTGGCATAGAAAAAGTGAATTTTTTTGTTTTATTCCTTGTTTTTTTAGCAATAGAAACGGGTGTAACAATACAAATGTTGAATGAAAAGTATAAAAACCCATAAAGAAGTAACAAAATCGAGAAAAAATAATTTTTTATATTCTTTTGAATATTAAGAAAAAATGTACCTTTGCACCAAATTTTAAAAACCAAAATAAACTAAGATATTTAACTATTATGGTGATTTCAAACAAACCACTTCAATTTATTCTAGTAGCTTTAATAGCTTTTCTTCCTTTGATAAGTTTGGCTAATCCTGTTGAAAAAGCTGAAAAAGAGCAAACTGAAGAATCTCACACAGAATCTACCGATATTAAATCTGAAATAAAAGAGTTTATTAATCACCACTTATTGGATGCTCACGATTTTTCTTTTAATGCAGATAAAGAAACAGGTGAACACAATGGTTTTTCTTTACCTATTATTTTATGGGATAATGGATTGCAAGTTTTTTCTTCAGGAGAATTTCACCATGGTCCTGTAGCCGATGTTGCAGAGCACAACGGAAATTTCTATAAGTTACATCACGAAAAAATATACAAAACAGATGCTTCAGGAACTTTAACTGAAGATGAGAAAACAGGACACCCAACTAACGTTCAACCTTTAGATTTATCTATCACTAAAAGTGTTGTTGGAATTTTGTTTGTTGCGTTTTTGATGTTTTTCTTATTTAGAAGCTTGGCTAAATCGTATGCTAAAAATGGTGGAATTGCATCAGGAGCAGGGCGTTTCTTCGAGCCGTTGGTTATATATGTAAGAGACGAAATTGCGATTCCAAACATTGGAGAGAAAAACTATAAAAAATACATGAGCTATTTACTTACTATATTTTTCTTCATATTCTTTTTGAATCTTTTAGGGTTAACACCACTAGGATTTAATATTACAGGAAATATAGCCATTACCTTTTCTTTAGCTATTTTAACGTATTTAATTACTACGTTTTCAGCCAATAAAAATTATTGGGCACATATTTTTTGGATGCCAGGGGTACCAACACCAATGAAATTTATTTTGGCTCCAATTGAATTATTAGGAACCATTATTAAACCTTTTTCATTAATGATTCGTTTGTATGCTAATATCTTGGCGGGACACGTGGTATTAATGAGTATCATTGGTTTAATGTTTATTTTTAAAAGTTGGATTGGAAGTTCATTGTCATTTGGTTTGGCATTTGCACTTTCTATCCTTGAAATATTAGTAGCGTTTTTACAAGCGTATATTTTTACGATGTTATCGGCTTTGTATTTTGGTGCTGGAAATGAAGAGCATCACCACGAAGGGGCCGAGCATCATTAAAAAATGTCCAGTGGACATTTGTGCGAGGAGCCAGCAGGCGCGCTGGTAAATAAAAAATGAATGTTTAATTTTTAATATATATATTATGCAAATTCCAACTATTGTAGGAGCAGGATTAATTGTAATCGGAGCAGGTTTAGGTATTGGTAAAATTGGTGGTTCAGCAATGGACGCAATTGCACGTCAACCAGAAGCTTCAGGAAAAATCCAAACAGCTATGCTTATTGCAGCTGCACTTATTGAAGGTATTGGTTTCGCTGCGTTATTCGCTGCGTAATTAAAGCAAAGAACAATAGTTACAACGGTTGGTTGTAACTATTGTTTTAAAATTAAAACAGAATAAATTACCTCAGAGGTAATAAAACTATAATTATAAATTTTATATAATATAATGGAGAAGTTAATTAATGATTTTTCGTTTGGTTTATTTATTTGGCAAGTAGTAATATTTGTTGGGTTGATATTCTTATTAAAAAAGTTTGCTTGGAAACCCATTCTTGATGCAGTTAATGATAGAGAAGAAGGAATTAAAAATGCCTTGGAATCAGCAGAAAATGCTAGAAAAGAAATGCAAAATTTACAAGCAGATAACCAACGTATCCTTCAAGAAGCTAGAGCGGAACGTGACACTATGTTAAAAGAAGCTCGTGAGATGAAAGATAAAATGATTACAGATGCTAAAAACGAAGCACAAGCACAAGGTCAAAAAATGATTGATCAGGCGAAAGCAGCTATTGAAAGTGAAAAAAATGCCGCAATGGCTGATTTGAAATCGCAAGTTGCAACCCTATCATTAAGCATAGCTGAAAAAGTATTGAAAGAAGAATTATCTAACAAAGAATCACAAACTAAATTAGTGGAGAAAATGTTAGGTGATGTAAAACTGAACTAATTATGGCAGGTACAAGAGCAGCAATTCGTTATGCAAAAGCAATCTTAGATTTATCCAATTCAAAAGGGGTAGCTGAAGTTGTAAATAACGACATGAAATTGATTGCTTCTACAATCAATGAAAATTCAGAATTAAATACTTTTATACAGAGCCCAACAACAACGGTTGAAGTAAAAGAAAAAGCATTATTAGAAGTTTTTTCAGGAGTAAATAATGCAACCAAAGGGTTGTTTCATTTATTATTTGAAAACAAACGATTCGAGATTCTAGAAGCAATAGCTTTAGAATATAGTAGAATATTTGACGAAATGAATGGAGTTGAAGTGGCTAAAGTTACTACAGCTATTCCAATGGACGCTGCTTTAGAGGCTAAAGTATTAGCCAAAGTAGCGACTCTTTCAGACAAAAAAATTACAATTGAAAATACAGTAGATTCTTCTATTATTGGAGGATTTATTCTAAGAATAGGCGACAAGCAATACAATGCTTCAGTTGCTAATAGATTGCAAGTATTAAAAAGAGAATTTAGTAATTAGTTATTACACATAAGTGTTTAAATTATAAAATAAGATGGCGGAAATCAAACCTGCTGAAATTTCAGCAATATTAAGAAACCAAGTAGAAGGTTTTGAATCTGGTGCTACACTAGAAGAAGTAGGTACAGTACTTAATGTTGGAGATGGTATTGCTCGTGTTTACGGGTTATCCAATGTTCAATACGGAGAGTTAGTAGAATTCGAAAATGGTCTTGAGGCTATTGTATTGAACTTAGAAGAAGATAATGTTGGGGTGGTACTTTTAGGTGCTTCAACAGGTATTAAAGAAGGTTCAACAGTTAAAAGAACACAACGTATTGCCTCTCTTAAAGTAGGAGAACAAATGTTAGGACGTGTAGTAAACACTTTGGGACAACCAATTGATGGTAAAGGACCAATCGGTGGAGAGTTATACGAAATGCCTTTGGAAAGAAAAGCACCAGGAGTTGTATTCCGTCAACCAGTAACTGAGCCATTACAAACAGGGGTAAAAGCAGTTGATGCTATGATTCCAGTGGGTCGTGGACAACGTGAGTTGGTTATTGGTGACCGTCAAACTGGAAAGTCAACGGTTTGTATCGACACGATCTTAAATCAAAAAGAATTTTACGATGCAGGAAAACCTGTATTTTGTATTTATGTTGCAATTGGACAAAAAGCTTCAACTGTTGCAGGAATTGCAAAAATGTTAGAAGAAAAAGGTGCAATGGCGTATACAATTATCGTAGCAGCTAATGCTTCTGATCCAGCTCCAATGCAAGTATATGCTCCTATGGCAGGTGCTGCGATTGGGGAATATTTTAGAGACTCTGGACGTCCAGCATTGATTGTTTATGATGATTTGTCTAAACAAGCGGTGGCGTATCGTGAGGTATCTCTATTATTAAGAAGACCACCAGGACGTGAGGCATACCCTGGAGACGTTTTCTACTTACACTCTCGTTTATTAGAGCGTGCTTGTAAAGTGATTGCAGATGATGATATTGCAAAAAACATGAACGACTTACCAGAATCATTAAAAGGAATCGTAAAAGGAGGAGGTTCATTAACGGCTTTACCAATTATCGAAACACAAGCAGGTGACGTATCTGCTTATATCCCAACTAACGTAATTTCGATTACTGACGGACAAATCTTCTTAGATGGAGACTTGTTCAACTCTGGAGTTCGTCCTGCAATTAACGTAGGTATCTCAGTATCTCGTGTTGGAGGTAATGCGCAAATTAAATCAATGAAAAAAGTATCTGGTACTTTAAAATTAGACCAAGCCCAATTCCGTGAATTAGAAGCTTTCGCTAAATTTGGTTCTGATTTGGATGCTGTTACTTTAAATGTAATTGAAAAAGGAAAAAGAAACGTTGAAATTTTGAAACAAGGTTTGAACGAGCCATATACTGTTGAGGATCAAATTGCTATTATTTATGCTGGGTCTAAAAACTTGTTGAGAAATGTTCCTGTAGATAAAGTGAAAGAATTCGAGAAAGATTTCTTAGAATTCATGAACAACAAACACAGAGACACTCTTGATGCTTTGAAAGCGGGCAAATTAGATGACACTATTACTGATGTTATCGAAAAAGTAGCAAAAGAAGTTTCAGCGAAATACAATTAATCAATACAATAATATGTCAATGTGTAAATGACTAGTCATTTGCACATTGATAAATTTTCATATTTAAAATGGCAAACTTAAAGGAAATCCGTAATAGAATTACTTCCATTTCATCTACGATGCAAATCACATCTGCAATGAAAATGGTTTCTGCAGCAAAGCTAAAAAAAGCACAAGATGCAATTACAGCGATGCGCCCTTATGCCGAAAAATTAACAGAATTATTACAAAATCTTTCTGCGACCTTAGATGGAGATGTAGGAGGGGATTATACTGTGCAACGCGAGGTTAAAAAAGTATTGGTTGTAGCCATTACTTCCAATAGAGGTTTGTGTGGGGCATTTAATTCAAATGTAATTAAAGAAGTGAAGAATCGTTTCGATTACTATTCTGGAAAGCAAGTAGATGTTTTTGCCATAGGTAAAAAAGGGAATGACATTTTAAGTAAACTTACAACTGTTATTGATAATCAAAGTGCTGTTTTTGATGATTTAACATTTGATAATGTAGCCCAAATCGCAGAGATATTAACTCAAAAATTTGTTTCTGGAGAATATGATCGTATTGAGTTGGTATACAACCAATTTAAAAATGCCGCAACTCAAATCATTCAAACGGAACAATTTTTGCCATTGGCCCCAATTCAATCGGAGCAATCAGTTGCTTCGGGAGATTACATATTTGAACCGTCAAAAGAAGATATCGTCTTAACGTTGATTCCTAAGTCATTGAAAACGCAATTGTACAAAGGAATCAGAGATTCGTTTGCCTCTGAACATGGTGCTCGTATGACAGCCATGCACAAAGCAACAGATAATGCTAAAGAATTGAAAGATCAATTAACATTGACTTACAACAAAGCACGTCAGGCAGCAATTACCAACGAAATCTTAGAGATTGTAGGTGGTGCTGAAGCTTTAAATGGATAATTAGTATATAATATACATTTAAAAGCCCCGCATTGCGGGGCTTTTTGATTAATCTTAATTCATGGACTTGGAAATAAAAGAACTCACCACATTAGAGCAAATGCTAGCTCAATATGAATTGATGCAACATTTGTACACCAATAATTTTACATTAGAAAAGTACGAAGCCTATTTAACGGAAATGTTGCCTCACAATTACATTCAAATAGCTGTATTTGAAGGCGAAGAGTGTATAGGACTTTCCGGTCTTTGGTCAGGAATTAAGTTATGGTCAGGACGGTATTTCGAAATAGATAATTTTATAGTACATCCTAATCATCGTTGCAAAGGTGTGGCTAAAACGATGACCGATTATATCAATATAAAAGCCGAACAGACAGGCTGTACTATGATTGTATTGGATGCATTTACAGGGAATTTTATAGCCCATCGATTTTATTATAACCAAGGATATTATCCAAGAGGATTTCATTTTATTAAAACATTAAATGAAGCGGGTTTGTCTTAACAAACCTGTTAACAAATTAGTTGGTATTCCAATTCCAAAATCAAAATCCAATTAAAGAATTCGTTATTTTTGTTTTTATCAATACCTAAATCAAACCAACTTGGGATTATATAAAAGTCTTTTCAAACAAACTGCTATCTATGGATTAGCAACGGTTTTGCCTCGAATGTTGAGTTTTTTCTTGGTACGACTGTATACAAAGGTTCTGCCTACAGGCGACTATGGAGAGGTGTCTATTGTATTGTCGTGGATGGTTTTTTTTAATGTGGTTTTGTCTTACGGAATGGAAACCGCATTCTTTCGGTTTTATAATTCAGAAACAGACAAAGAAAACGTAGTTGCAACCTCTACGATTTCTATTTTTTGGTCGTCAATTATCTTTCTTTTTGGGGCCTTAATTTTTAGAGGGACTTTAGCCTCTTGGGCCAATGTTGAAGTACAATATATTACCTATGCGATTTGGATTTTGGTTTTAGATGCGTTGGTAATTGTTCCCTTTTCAAAGTTACGAGCCAATCAACGCCCCATTTTTTATGCAGTAATTAAAATAGGTAATGTTGCAATAAATCTGCTTTTGAATGTCTTTTTTTTATTAGGATTGCCAAAAATAGCAGACTCAAATCCGAACTCTTTCTTAGGAAATTTATATGTCGAAAATTATGAAATAGGCTATATTTTTGTTTCTAACTTAGCAGCAAGTTTGCTTACATTGGTAGTACTTTCTCCTAATTATCTTTCTCTGACGAGAAAATTTGATGTGATTCTTTGGAAAAAAATGATGCGCTATGGATTGCCTATTTTGGTAGCTGGAATTGCCTTTGCGGTCAATGAACATTTTGACAAAATTCTTTTAGGATATTGGTTGCCCGACAACATTGCCAAAGCTGAAGTGGGAGCCTATTCGGCTTGTTATAAATTAGGGTTGTTCATGGTATTATTTGCTACTGCTTTTCGTTTAGGAATCGAACCCTTCTTTTTCAGTCATTCTAATCATGAAAGTGCCCCACAAACGTATGCCATGATTACCAAATACTTTGTGATTTTTGGTTCTTTGATTTTGTTGGGTGTAATAGTTTTTGCAGATATTTTAAAATTCTTATTATTGGACAATAAGTCCTATTGGGAAGCCATGAAAGTGGTGCCTTTAATTATTTTAGCTAATTTTTGTTTGGGTATTTACAACAATCTTTCCGTTTGGTACAAATTAACTGACAGAACCAAAATGGGGGCTTATATTTCGATAATTGGCGCCGTTTTAACCTTGGTGCTGAATTATCTTTTAATTCCAAAATTCAGTTACTACGGTTCGGCTATTGCGACCATTGCAGCATACGGCAGCATGATGTTTATTTCCTATGTATTAGGAAACCGCTATTATCCTATTCCTTATGATATGGAAAAAATAGGAGGTTATCTAGGTTTGTCTATTGTATTCTCTGCTATTTCTTTTTACGGTTTCCGAGAAAATTATTTTGTTGGAATTCCGTTATTAATGTTGTTTATGTATTTTGTGTACCACAACGAAAAAGCTACAATCCAAACGATTATTAAACGAAAAAAATAAAATGACTATAAAAATTATTAATAAATCGCAACATCCACTACCTAACTATGAAACGCTAGCTTCGGCAGGAATGGATTTAAGAGCCGATTTAACTGCTCCAATCACATTGGCTCCCTTAGGGCGAGTTATTGTAAAAACAGGCTTGTTTATCGAGTTGCCCATTGGATATGAGGCGCAGGTTCGTCCAAGAAGTGGACTGGCGATCAAAAAAGGAATCACAGTACTCAATTCACCAGGAACGGTTGATGCCGATTACAGAGGAGAAATTGGGGTAATTTTAGTGAATCTATCTAATGAAGACTTTGTAATTGAAAACGGAGAACGCATTGCTCAATTAATTATTGCCAAACACGAACGCGCTGAATGGATTGAAGTTCAAGAACTTTCTGAAACATCCAGAGGAGAAGGTGGTTTTGGTAGTACGGGGGTGAAGTAAATAGTTCAACATTCAAAATTCCAAGTTGAATATTCGAAGTTCAAAAAATGTTGAACATTCAATTATGAATAAGGAAGGTTGAAGTTAAAAATAGTTCAAAATCAAAATTCCAAGTTGAATATTAGAAGTTCTAAAATGTTGAACATTCAATTATGAACAAGGAACGAAGAAGTTAAAAAATTAAAGAATAACACAACCCAAATCTTAAATATACCCCCAATGAAAAAGTTTGATTTACACGAACGGCTTATTGATTTTGCTGTTCAAATAATTAGTATTACGGATAATTTAAAATCAACTAAAGCAGGAAACCATTTGTCTGGACAAATAGTACGTTCAGGAACTTCACCGTCATTAAATTATAGTGAAGCTCAAAGTGCAGAATCTAGAAATGATTTTATTCATAAAATGTCTGTTGTTTTAAAAGAATTAAGAGAAACGCATGCCAACTTGAAAATAATTCATAGAGCTGAATTGTATTTAAAAGAAGAAATAGATTTATTAGTGGCAATAAAAGAAAATGACGAATTAATTTCAATATTTGTAAAGAGTTTAGATACGTCAAGAAATAGAAATAAATAGTTCAACATTCAAAATTCTAAGTTGAATATTCTAAGTTCAAAAAATGTTGAATTTTCAATAAGGAACAAGGAATATTGAAGTTAAAATAAAAACAAATTAACAGGAGGATGAGATTGCTTCGTTCCTCGCAATGACAATAAAATGAAAATAATAGTACCAATGGCCGGACGTGGTTCTCGTCTTCGACCACATACATTAACTATTCCTAAACCGCTAATTCCTGTAGCAGGAAAACCTATCGTTCATCGTTTGGTGGAAGATATTGCAGGAGTGTTGAATCAAGATATTGAAGAAATTGCCTTTATTATCCATGAAAGTTTTGGTAAACAAGTCGAAGCCGATTTGATTGCCATTGCCGAAAAATTAGGGTCTAAAGGAACTATTTATTACCAAAACGAGGCTTTGGGAACGGGTCACGCCATTATGTGTGCCAAAGATTCTTTGAGTGGACCAGCGGTTATTGCCTATGCGGATACGTTAATTCGTGCTGATTTTGATTTGGATCAAACTGCCGATAGTGTGATTTGGGTAAAACAAGTAGATCAACCAGAAGCTTTTGGGGTAATCAACCTGAATGAAGCCAATGAAATCGTAGAATTGGTAGAAAAACCAAAAGAATTTGTTTCAGACCTTGCCGTAATTGGAATTTACTATTTCAAAGATGTGGCGGTGTTGAAAAATGAATTACAATTGGTTTTAGACAATAATATTATCCACGGTGGCGAATACCAAATCAATGATGGAATCAAGCAAATGATGGCCAAGGGCATGAAATTTGTTCCAGGAGAAGTAGCGGAGTGGATGGATTGCGGAAACAAAGACGTGACTGTAGAAACCAATTCGAGAATGTTAGGATTTTTGCACAATGATGGGGAACATTTAGTTGATTATGGCGTAAAATCAGAGAATTCAACGATTATTCCGCCGTGCTATATTGGAGAAGATGTAGTTTTAATTAACGCAACTGTGGGACCTAATGTTTCTTTAGGCAAAGGATGTCATGTGATCAACAGTACAATTAAAAATAGTTTGGTACAAACGCATTCGCATATAAAAAATGCCAATTTAGATAACGCGATGATTGGTAATCATGCGAGTTTTGACGGTAACTTTACCAGTATCAGTATTGGAGATTATTCGGTTTTAGAATAAAAAAATGAATACAAAGGCGATAGTATTTTTCTTTTTAAGTCTGTTTGTACTACCATTTTCAGGATGGTCGCAAACAGAACCTGAAGATATTGCTATGGCTTCGGATGCATTTCAGGATTCTTTTTATGAATCGTTGTTGCAAAAAGGCATTGAAAACTATGACAAAGCGATTGTGGCCTTGGAAAAATGTTTGGTAAGCCAACCCAATAATGCGACGGTACATTTTGAATTGGGCAAAAATTATTTGGCCTTAAAACACTATGAAAACGCGTATCAGTCGTTTCAAAAAGCCACACAAATTGAACCTAAAAATAAATGGTTTTGGGTGGGTCTTTACGATTTGAGTTTTCAAACCAAAAATTACGAACGCGCGATGGCTGCGGTACAGCAATTAATTGGTTTTGACGAGCGCTACAAAGACGATTTGATTCCGCTGTATATGGCAACGAATCAGTCGGAAAAGGCATTGGCTTTGATTAACGAGATGAATGCTAAATTTGGTAAGTCGCAAGAGCGAATGCAGTTTAAAAACCAAATTCTTTTGGCTACCAAAAATCAATCTTCTGACTGGAAAGAGTTGGTAGATTTTAAAAATTATTTGGAAACCAATAACGGATTACAAGCGGCTCAAACTATGAAAAGTATTTTGGGCAATGGGCAAATTCCCAACAGCATCAAGCATCGAGTTGTCAATGAGTTTTTACTTTTTGCTTACAAAAATCCGCAATACGAAATGGACTTAGAAACGGCGATTCCGTTTTTTGATACCGACAAAGAAATTAACGTTGCCCAAGAAATAGGGAAGTTCTTTCAGAATAAAAAACAATTGGAAAAGGCCATTCATTATTACGAATTAGCACTTCAAAAAGAAGTAGGGTTGGTAGCAACTAATTTGCTTTTGCTTCAAGCGTATACAACGACGCAGCAGTTTCAAAAACTAGCTCAAAAATCGGCCGAAGGGATGGAGCTGTATCCGGCACAGGGGTATTTTTATTATTATTTTGGATTAGCTAATAATCAATTGCACCAATTTAATAAGGCGAAAGAAGCACTAGAAACGGGTATAGATTTTGTAATAGACGATTTGGATTTAGAAATCAATTTTAATTTACAATTGGCGGAAGCCTATAACGGTTTAGGCGATTTTAAGAAAAAAGATAGATTTTTTGCGAAAGCGAATCAATTAATACAAAAGAAGAAGAAATGAAAAAGATAATGACGTTGCTGTTCTTAATGATTTTGGTGTCTTGTAAAACTAAACAAGCGGTTCTGTCAACGACTCCTGAAGTTTCAACGGAGAAAGGGATTTCGGCGGAGGACATAATCTCCAATCACTATGATAACAAAATCAACTTTAGTACTGTTTATATCAAATCCAATGTACGTTTTTCTGACGAGAAACAAACTCAAAATGTAACAGCAGAAATTAAAATTAAGAAAGACGAACAAATTTTGATTAGTGTTCGTTTTTTGGGAATTACGATGGCTAAAGCGTTAATTACTCCCACATCGGTGAGTTATTACGAAAAGATGAACAGCACTTATTTTGAAGGAGATTTTAGCGGATTGAGTCAGTGGTTAGGTACCGATTTGGATTTTTCTAAAATTCAAAATATGTTGTTGGGTGAAGCTTTTGACAATTTACAACAAGGAAAATATGCCTTATCAAAAGACGAACAAGGCTTTGAATTGTCCGATTTAAAATCAGGAAATACAAAAAAAACGTTCTTTATGGATACAGAAAAATTCCAAGTTCAAAAACAAGAAATAAGCCAGCCAGAACTAGACAGAAGTATTCAGGTGAAATATTTAGATCATGCTTCATTTAAGGAAGGGAGCGTTCCAATGCAGATTTTGATTCACACTTTTCAATCGAAAGGAAAGACAGAAATTAGTTTTAATTATAACACGGTTACTTTTAATGAGGAACTTTCTTTTCCTTATAGTATTCCAAATGGGTATAAAAGAATTTTAATTAAGTAAATTTGCAAAAATATTTTACCATGCCAAAATTTCTCCTTAGTCTACTTTTTGTTTGCACCACCACATTGGTTTGGAGCCAAGACTCGCAACAAGAAAAGTTAGAACAACGAAAAGCTCAAATTCAACAAGAAATAAAAGAGAACGAAAAACTCTTGCAGTCCGTTAAGAAAAAAGAAAAATCGGCGGTGAGTGTCATGGCTATTCAAGAGAAAAAAATAGCATTGAAAGAGAACTTGATTAAAACCACAGAGAAACAAGCCAAACTCTTAAGTAACGATATGTATAGTAATCAAGTACAAATTAATAAACTCAAAAAAGAGCTTGCTGTTTTAAAAGAGGATTATGCAAAAATGATTGTTAAGTCCTACAAAAGCCGTTCAGAAGAAAGCAGAGCCATGTTTTTATTATCTTCTAAAAACTTTCAACAGGCTTATAAACGATTGCAGTATATGAAACAATATACTAGCTTTAGAAAAATTCAAGGAGAAGAAATTCAAGGTAAATCGAAAGAGCTTGTGGTGTATAATCAAAAATTAGAAGTACAAAAATCAGCCAAGCAAAAATTAATTGAGGAAAAAGAAAAAGAGCGTTTGTCTTTACAGCAGGAAAAACAAGAACAAGAAAAACTGTTAAACGCGATTAAGAAAGATAAAAATAAACTTGCGAATGATATCAAGAAAAAACAACAAGAAGCCAAAGCAATTGATCGTCAAATAGATCGTTTAATTCGTCAAGCAATTGCCGAAGCTAATAGAAAAGCTGCTGCAGAAAGAGCTAAAGCTAAAGCAGCTGCAACTGCGGCTGCCAAGGAGAAAAAAGCGGCTGCTTTAGCGGCTGCAAAAGAGTTGGCGAATGCTAACAAGACCAACAAGACTTCTAAACCAACAACCAAAGCAATTACAATAGAGGAAGAACCAGAAACCGTTACAAAAGAGCCAGTTTCATCTACTAAAATTGATTTGACTCCAGAAGCCAAAATAGTTTCTGACAATTTTAGAGCTAACAAAGGAAGATTGCCTTATCCAGTAGAACGCGGTGTGATTTCTTTAGGATTTGGTAACCAACCTCATCCGGTGTATAAATCCTTAATGGTACACAATAGTGGGGTAGAAATTACTACAGATCAAGGTGCAAATGCTAGAGCCGTTTTTGATGGTATAGTAACGAGCGTAATTAGTTTATCTCCAGTCAATAGAGCTGTAATGATACAACATGGAGATTATTTTACGGTCTATCAAAATTTAAGTGCTGTTTCTGTAAGTAAAGGAGAAAAGGTGAGTAGAAAACAATCGATTGGAAGAGTTCGTTCCAATGGAGAGACTGGAAAAACCATTATCAAGTTTTTAATTCTTCAAAATACTTCGTATATCAATCCTGCGGGTTGGTTGTCTAATTAAATAATAAGCACTACGAGAGTAGTGCTTATATTATTGTTGCTGTTGTTCTTGTTGCTGGTGCAAAAGTTCGATATAATCCAATTGTTCTTGTACTTCTGAGGAGACTTCTTCAAGTTCTACATCGTTGATTTCTTCAAAATGCCTACCGTCTTCGTAGCCAATCGAAACACAAACGGAAAGAGTTTGTTTTGCCAATCCCTTAAAGGTTCCTTTAACAGGGGTACAATCCATAAAATTGCGTCCTACAGCCAATTTTACATGGTTATCCATGGTCCAGATATTATTGGTAGGATCTATTCCTAACCAACCTTGTTTTGGTGAAAAAATTTCAATCCATGCGTGGGTAGCTCCTTCGCCTCTTAAGCCGCTTTCGTTAGGACAAATGTAACCACTGACATACCGTGCAGGAATTCCAGCAGTACGAACCAATTGCAAAAGAACATGGGCAAAATCTTGGCATACCCCTTTTTTATGGTCTAAAATTTCATCGACAGTGGTTTCAATATTGGTGATCCCTTTGGTATAGGTGAAGTGGTTAAAAATATAATTATTGCACTGCTGTACAATTTCAATAATGGTTTTGTTTTTACAACCAATTTCGTTGAGAATGGTTAAAATAGCGTCTTGTTTGTTGATGGTTTCAGGATAGCAAAGTCGTAAGAGGTTGATGTTTTTTTCTTTTTCAGGATCTAAATCTTTTACATACGAATCTTCAAAATCAGGAATTTTCAAGGAATGATTTACTCGAACTAACATTCTGGATTCGATAGTCATTTCGGTATGGGCTTCTAGAGTGTTAAAATTTCCCACGCGATTTCCGTGATGATCAGTAGAAAAACTGACTTCAGGATTATTGGTAATCAACAATTCGTATTGCAACACATCTTGGTTTTTAAAATTATGTGGAAATAACCGAATTTCGTTGATGCTTTCTTTGATAGGCCAATTGTATTGGTATTTGGTAATATGAACGATTTTAAATAGAGCCATGCCGATTTAGGTATAAGAAAAGAATAATTTTGAAAAATCAGTAGAGAATTGGTTCAGTTGTACTTTAGTGTTATGAAGCACTTCTTCTAATTGTTGGTTGCTTAAATGGTGGTAATCAGTGTATTCGACATAGCTTTTTAGCCTACCAAATTGATTGTGTAGCGTCCTGGCTTCGCTTATTACATTGTCTTTGAATAAATAGTTAATGTATACATTAATCAAGTCCAAAGTATAAATCACTGAGTGGGCAAAATCACGATTGAAAACGACTTGTTGGACCACTTTTCTGTTGTGCGGAATATTACTGTAACTTTTCAAATACATTTCGTAGCCGGATAGGGATAGCAACAGCCTTCTCCAGTACAATAAATCTTCTTCGCCTTCTAGATTGTAACCAATGGGAGCAAAATACGCTTGTGTAAGCGAAATAGTTTGCAAGCAGCGTTCAATGTGTTTGCCAATGCTCGAAAAACACCACCCCAGTCCTCTAGGCATGGTTACTTGCAGAATTCCGTTGTACAGCAAAAAGTCTTTGTTTAATTTGGTAATAATAGCCAAAGCATCTTGGGTTTCCAATTGATGGGGCAGGCTAGGGGAATTCATAAAATGATACAACGAATTGATGTGTTCCCAAAGCTCTTTGGTGATTTTATCTTGAGAACCTCGTGCATTTTCACGCGCTTTAATCACTAAATTCTTCACCGAATTTTGATTGTGATTGTCGCAAATAATGTATTTCAACACAAAATTAGTGTCGTATTGCATCTCATGGATGGTTTCAATAGGTAAGTCAGTATAATGTTCTAACAAGGGTTTGTAGCCTTGTGTGTCATTCAATTCTTTGTCGAAAGACAGAATGTAAAAGGTATTTAGGGTCAGCAACATTCCATCTGTTCTTTCCATGTATCGGTTGAGCCAGAACATTCCGTCCGCCACTCGGCTAAGCATATCTACTTTCATTGGGTAGGTTTCTTTAGGTTATTTATTCTACTATCCAGGTGTCTTTACTACCACCTCCTTGAGATGAATTTACCACGAGTGAGCCTTCGGTAAGCGCCACACGAGTTAAACCACCAGGAACGATTTCCACTCCATTTGGACCACATAAAGCATACGGTCTTAAATCGACATGACGCAATTTGAGTTGGCCATCAATTAAACATGGTACGGTACTTAATTGAATAATGGGTTGCGCAATAAAGTTTCTTGGATTGTCCAAAATGGCAATTTTCGCCGCATCAAGTTCTTCTAGGGTTGCTTTATTTCCCATAATCATTCCATACCCACCACTCTGGTTGGTTTCTTTGATTACCATATTTTCCATATCGGCAAAAACCAGTTCGCGCTCGTCTTGGTTTTCCATTTGGTAGGTCGGTACGTTTTTAAGAATAGGTTCTTCGTTCAAGTAATATTTAATCATATCTGGAACAAAGGCATATACGGCTTTATCGTCTGCAACTCCATTTCCTACTGCATTAACAATGGCGACATTTCCTTTTTTGTAGGCACTCATTAGTCCTGGAACACCTAAAGCACTATCGGGTTTGAACACTAACGGATCCAAATATTCGTCGTCTAAACGGCGGTAAATTACATCCACTTGTTGCAATCCTGAAGTGGTTTTCATGTACACTTTGTTGTTGTTGACTACTAAGTCCCGACCTTCAACTAAAGGAATTCCCATTTGGCGTGCCAAAAAAGTATGTTCGTAATAAGCCGAGTTGTAAATACCCGGGGTTAATAATACCACATTAGGGTTAGAGATACTTCTTGGCGAAAGTGAAACCAAAATACTATGAAAAATCATGGGATAATTACTCACCATGCTTACATGATTTGAGGTCAGCATATCAGGGAAAATACGTTTGGTTATTTCTCTATTTTCTAGCATATAACTCACCCCGCTCGGACATCTTAAGTTGTCTTCTAGCACATAGAATTCGCCTTTAGCCCCTCGAATTAAATCGATTCCTGCAATGTGAATATGAATATTATGGGGCAATTTGATACCTTGTACTTCTTGAATGTAATGCGGACAAGATGCAATTAATGAGGCTGGAACAATGCCGTCTTTAATGATATTTTGTTCGTTATAAATGTCTTCCAAAAATAAATTCAAAGCCAATAAGCGTTGCTTAATTCCGGATTCCACTTCTAGCCAATCACTTTTAGTGATAATTCTTGGAATAATATCAAAAGGGAAAATCCGTTCAATACCCTGATTATCGTCGCTATATACAGTAAACGTAATTCCTTGGTTCATAAAAAAATCAGAGGCTTGTTTTTGTTTTTCTTGCAGACTCTGCAGGTTTAGGGTTTCTAAGGTGCGCAACACTTGACGATACGAATGTCTTACGCCTTCATCAGAAAACATTTCATCCCAACCTTTTGGGTTCAATTCCGGCAGTAAATTTGGCATATTAAATTTTATTTAAAAAAGTTAAACTTTTCGGTATTTTTATTGAAAAAAATTCTTGTTTAAGGCTAAATTACCTAATTATTTTTTTATAATTATTGATTTTAATGAAAATTTGATAATTTATACCATATTCTTTTTTTGAGAAAAATATTTTGACATTTCGTTTTTTTTTCGGCATTATTTTTTTTGATTTAGAAATGAGAAAGCGTAATTTTTTGTTTAACACTTCTTTCTAAAGAGGTAAAATCTAAATTTTAAAATTATTTTTAAAATGACATTCCATTTCATACATTTGGCATTATGAGAGGAGTGAAAATCATTTTTTGGTTGCTTTGGCGCATATGGTTTTATGTGCTAATAGCCATTCCTATTCTTGTGATGTTGCCTTTTTTGCTTTTATCCATTGTTTCAGAGCGTGGTTACCCTTATTTTTTTGTAATGGCTAGGGTTTGGGCTAAAGTCATTCTTTTCGGAATGGGGTTTTATTATAAGGTAGAATCAATTCAAGGATTGGAACCTAATAAAAGTTATATGATTGTGGCTAATCATACTTCTATGACTGATATTATGTTGATGTTAGCTGTAGTGGATCGCCCTTTTGTATTTGTAGGGAAGAAAGAATTAGCTTCGATTCCGTTGTTTGGGTTTTTCTATAAAAGAACATGTATTTTGGTAGACCGAAATAATGCACAAAGTCGAAGAGCTGTTTTTGAAAGTGCTCAAAACAGGCTAAATCGTGGTCTGAGCGTTTGTATTTTTCCAGAAGGAGGCGTGCCGTATGATGAATCGATTGTATTGGATTCGTTTAAGGATGGAGCTTTTCGCTTAGCTATAGAACATCAAATCCCTATTGTACCCATTTCTTTTGGAGACAATAAAAAGCGACTTTCTTACACCTTTTTCAGTGGCAGTCCAGGATTGATGCGTGTGAAAATTCATGCACATATTGAAACACAAGGTAAAACATTAAATGATCGAAAAGCGATTAAAGAGGAAGTGTATCAGATTATTTATAATCAATTAGTGGCTTTTGAAATGTGATGGCAATAAAAAAACCGTCTTAAAAGCATCCTGCTTGTCAAACTGAACGTGTTTGCTTAGCCTGTTCGCTAACGCTTGGGTCAGTTTCTTTAAAAATAATTAAAGATTCCGAAATATCCCGAATCGTCGGGACGGAATGACAAAATAGGAACTTTTTAAACGGTTTGTTTAATGTATTGTTTCAGAAATTTATTCAGCAGCTAGTTCTTTGATTTGCGACTTGATTTTTTCTTCTAATTCTTCGGCTAATTCTGGATTATCTTTGATTAATGTTTTCACAGCATCACGACCTTGACCCAATTTAGTATCTCCGTAACTGAACCAAGAACCTGATTTTTTGATAATTTCAAATTCTACAGCTAAGTCTAATATTTCTCCGGTTTTAGAAACCCCTTCTCCATACATAATATCAAATTCAGCAGTTTTGAAAGGAGGAGCAACTTTATTTTTTACCACTTTTACTTTAGTTCGGTTTCCGATTACATTTTCGCCATCTTTAATTTGTGAAGCACGACGAATATCCAAACGAACAGAAGCATAAAATTTTAAGGCATTACCCCCTGTTGTTGTTTCAGGATTTCCAAACATTACCCCGATTTTCTCTCTCAACTGATTGATAAAGAAAACAGTACAGTTTGTTTTGCTAATAGTCCCCGTTAATTTACGCAAGGCTTGAGACATTAAACGAGCATGTAGTCCCATTTTAGAATCTCCCATTTCGCCTTCTATTTCGCTTTTTGGCGTTAAAGCTGCTACCGAGTCAATTACCACAATATCAATGGCTCCTGAACGAATTAAGTTTTCAGCAATTTCTAGGGCTTGTTCTCCATTATCAGGTTGAGAGATAATTAAATCTTCAATATTTACGCCTAATTTTTCGGCATAATGTCTATCAAAAGCATGTTCTGCATCGATAAAAGCAGCGATTCCTCCTGCTTTTTGTGCTTCGGCAATAGCGTGTAAGGTTAAGGTTGTTTTACCCGATGATTCAGGGCCATAGATTTCAATAATTCTTCCTTTTGGATAACCACCAACACCTAAAGCTAAATCAACTCCTAAAGAGCCAGAAGAAATTACTTCTACTTCTTCAATGGCTTTATCTCCCATTTTCATTACGGTTCCTTTTCCGTAGGTTTTGTCTAGTTTGTCTAGTGTAAGTTGTAAGGCTTTTAATTTGGCTTCTTTCTCTGAACTCATCTGTATGTGTC
>JACCDV010246055.1_pt1 | contig 24003 bp, 11 predicted proteins | sample 7446131 | NCBI WGS metagenome assembly JACCDV01 (sample SAMN15323448, study PRJNA562643) | freshwater metagenome | isolation source: river surface water | place: USA:Blue River Watershed | collected 2017-08-17
CATTTACATTAAATATAAATTCTTATGAAATACAATAATCTTACAAAAAAAGAGTCATTTTCCAAATAGTTTTGCTTCAAGCTATCTTATCTTATCCTCGTAATTGATTCCTATTTTTTTCTAGCCTGTTGAAGGTGGACTCACTGAATTTATTTTTTTCTTCATCATCATGGGATTATTAATCGATTTCATTACTGCCCCTTGGTTCTTTTTCTAGAGTTGTTCGAGGTCTTTCAGTAGTTTTTATTCATTGAATCTTTGGATTCTTTACAGTTACTCAAGTTTATCAAGGATCTTCTTTTTCTATTTATTTCTTTCCCCTTTGTCTGTTAATGGAGGACCTGAATACAAACTCATATTTCCAGGTTGTGATTCGACCACTGATCTTCCTACACTTACTAATGACTTTTTTGTCTATGATAAATTATTTTTGGGAAGTTTCTCACTCAAATTGCCCGATGAGCCTGGTGAACGCATTCGATTATTATTGATGGGAAGCTAAAATCCTGAGGATGGTGGCTTGGTTCTTACTTCTTCATTAATATTTATATTAGTTTTGGTCACAGGGCTCGTATTGATGCTGAAGTCACTTTTATTATCAGTGTTATCAACCTCACTATGTCCATACTGAGTAACTTGAAGTTTGTATATCTATAGCTTCATCTTCCGATTTTATTCGATTAATTTCTATACATCTCCAATAGAAACGGAAGTTTTCTTTAGTTGCTCGTTTTATTGCTGGAGTTGCATCAACTTTGAATGGATATCATCAGGGCTCATTCCTTTCCTCTTCATGTTTAGTAGTTCCTTTAAGTATTGGATTTATTTCTGTAATTTGTTTACTATTTCCATGTTTTGCCCATTGAACTACATAGGCTTGACCTTCATCACGATCTTTATTAATTGATGTATACATGTCTTGCTCGCTAGACAAACTTAAGAGTATTCATTGTTTCGTCCATATTATTCAAAGAAGGAGAAATATTGCCGACTATAAATGTGAAGGTGTTGCCTGTTAGGGAATCTTGCAGTAGCCTTGTTAGCTTTGATTAGCGGAAAGCTGCAACACTTTTTGTTTTGCTTGAGAGACTTGCGATTACTTTTCCTAAGGTTGTTAGTGATTGATTGATGTTCTTTAATTCCTTGAAGTGCTCATCTTTCATGTCTTCGCTTTTGTTTACCTTCTAAGATCCTGCTAAATCACAAAGATTAAGGCGTGCTTTCTTTATCAATAAAAAGATACTCTGAAAAATCCTTTCGCGTCTGGTCTAGTGGACTCCAATAGAATTTGAAAGATAGTATGAGATCTACTACTTTTTGTATTCATGGAGGTTTGACGAATGAACCTATTCTTTTACCCTCTTTTCATAAGCTCTAAGCAATCCAAGTAATGAGTTATCGCATATTAAGCCAAGCCCTCGACGAAAATGCCGTCCATTTTGGATTAATGCAAGTTGAGCGCTTTTGGTTTTGGAAAATCCTTCTTTAAATTGTATGTACTTGTAGCAAATCGTATATCTTCTCATTGTAAATCTGCAAAAACGAGCAATAGATATTGAAGTTATGGCCTTGCTCACTCGTATATGAACGAATTTCTTAGAATAAACCGAAAATTGTTCTTGGAATTAAACCTGCATAATTCTCGTCAGACAGCAAATCCTCGAAAAACGTATTTTGATGCTGTTGTTGCTTAGTATGCTTTGAGATGGAATTTTCCCAATCGCTTCCGAACATTGTATATGTCTTCCCTGAGCCAGTTTGCCCATATGCAAATACAGTCAAGTTATAGCCCTCGGGTATTTTGGGTAAATAATCTCTAAAGAGATTGAACATATCTCGTTGAGTTTGATCTTTCCCTATGGCTTCATCGAATTTGGTTTCGATAACTGACACGGAATCAGTTGATATTTTTACCGTCTTGCCCTGAATTCAATCATAGATACGTCCTATTAAACCGTAACAACTTCCTCAGAGCCAAGCTATGATCCCACAAGAGGACGGACCCGAACGAATACTTTGATGGCAGTTGATTTCTCTGCGTTATCTTTCTGCATCTAATATAACTATTTTAATTCAGAAAGCAATCAACGATCGATTCTTACTTATCAAATAAATGCTATTAATCACGATGAAAATATCTAAATATTTAACAAAGAATATTGAAGGGTTTTGTTGAAGTGGAGTAATATTTTTCCTTTTAAAATTTCTTAAGAGTTTGCTACTGTTATCACTCACCATATTTATGATTAGCAAAGATAGTGATTTATAAATGACAAATGATGAATTATAATCCCAATAATATGACAATACACTATTTCAAGAAAAAGACTAACTCTTCAATAAATACAATCAAAATAACTTAATTGTTTTCTCATTCTTAAAGTTTCACAAGCAACAATCTCGCCAAAGTAATATAACTGTCAATATTATAGTTAAGTGAATTTTAATTTTGATCTTAATATTAATTTCAATTAAGATGACTACATCAACAACCAAATCTTCATAATCATCAGCAACCAAAAGAAGGTTTACTTCCGAACAAATATTCAAGCTCGTAAATATACTTGTTCAATCCGTTCTTGTATTCTGTGTCAAGGGATTTTGGGATTTCAGGCAACTATGCATTGAGAAAGGAATTTACGTATTTTCTTTCTCGTCCTCCTATTGGTTTGTTATAGGTATGCTTGGAAGATTCGTAATTTTTCAATAAGTTAGATAATGAAGTATTCATATTTGAGTATTTCGCATAAGACTTTGGATATATTACTGGCCAAAAAAATAGAGACCTAATCCGAAAGATAGTATAGATTGAAATCACTAAAGAAATTAAGCTTTGACTTTTTCTTCTATCTTCTAATAACACTATGGGCATATTATCTCTTTAGGGAGGAATACTGGTTTCCCAAATCAGCAGGCGGACAAGGAGAATGCAGCGCCATATACAGGTAATACCCTAGCTGGCCAAGTAACCAATCTACTTCAACAAACATGTAAATGTATTTTATGGTGCAACTCGGAATCCATTTCTTTTCTCTCGTATAGCTTGCATTCATCATTGGACCTTCATATAGGAAGTATCACTAGTTTCTGTTGCATCATTGTGTTACTATTACTTTGATCCTCTTCTCAATGATGTCTAATCAAATAACTGCTGGTGTTATCATTATTATTATTCATGATTTCAGTGATATATTTTCTTCGGTAGCTCGTGCATTTTTCGAAACTAAGTGGCGTGATTCTATCTTATTAGGGTTTATGTACCTTGGATTCCTTGCCTCTTGGGTCTATATGAGAACCGTCATATATCCTTTCTGTATTTTGGCACAAGTATGGGCAAATACTCCAAAACCAACTGATATATGGTACGCTATAAACTTCTAGTACAAATTTTTATTAGGAATGGCTATCGTCCTCGTTTTCATGCATGCCTTTTGGATTTATTTCTTGCTTTAGTTTGCCTATAGGAAAGTAACCAATAGAAAAATTGTAAATCCACATTAAGAGGCCACCCCATAAAAAAAACTATAGTGATTGATATGAATAAAATATCTATTTTGACTGAATTTTGTATTTTTGATGAAGAATAGTTAGCTTTGAAAAAATTGGTAGACTATGAAAATGCCAAAAAGAGTAATATAAGCAATGAAGTAGCATATATAATAAAATTAGATAGGATAGCATATAAATTAATTTTAAAAACTAAAAAACTCTGGGAACTCAATCATCAGCAAACTTATCTTCTTTGTTTTGTGTTAGTTACTAAATTCCTTTTGTAAGTAAGTATAAAATAATGCGATATAATTATGAATCAGAGATAACTGAGAAAGGATAAAATCGAAGGCATTAAAAAGTCATTACGCCAAATAAAGGTCATTTCCAAAAACAGTATACAAGTATAGGCAAGGGTTGAGAAGAACCACATCAGAAAGCAGAGTCTTCAATTTGCAGACACTCTTCTTTCGTAAAAACTATTAAGAAAATACTCGGACTAAGACGAGGAGGAAGACCGCAACCATCTCAGTACATTCAACTAGAAGTATATCTTGATGGGCATGATTGGAGAAGGTGCTAATGCTCGAGTGCATCTTTGCCAATTCAAAGAATCAAAAAAGATTTATGCGGTCAAGATCATATCGATGGACTAATAGCACATCTTATAGCTTAAAAAAAACTTCATCAATATTAAGCAGCTTCGCCATAACTCCATTATCAAGTACCACGCACTGTACTTCGATTTGAAAAAAAGAGTTGCCTACCTTGTCATGGAATATTTTCCTTACCCTGACCTTACACAGCTTAAGTTTTCTAATTAAAGCGTACATCATATCCCATTTAGTAACTCAAAATTGTTTTTGCAGAGCTACTCAAGGCAATTGCTTATATACACGAAAAAAATGTTTGCCATAGAGACATTAAGCCAGAAAATATTCTCTACGATTCGGAGTCTAAGAGGATCAAGGTGATTGATTTTGGGATTTCTAAAAAAACATTTCAAAGAGGGTCAAGAAGAGATATGCTAACTATTATTGGAACGTCCTTATACCTAGCCCCTGAGGTGTTGATGGGCGGAGGGTATGATGAAAAAGTTGATATGTGGTCGACTGGAATAACCTTGTATAAACTAATAGCAGGCGTCACCCCTTTTTAGTCAGAATACCATTCCTAGACCATCAATAAAATTGTCAAGGGTTCATATGAATTCGATCAAGATATATGGAAGAACTATTCTTACTTTGCGAAAGATTTTGTAGTTCGTTTGCTGAAACCAAGAAAATAGAGGTTAACTGTCAAATAAGCATACAGGCATCTATGGTTTGGAACTTAACTGAAATCTCCTTTACTAAAGCAGAGGCGATGCTCATAGTAGTAAGACTTTAGAATAATCCCAAGACATGACACCTTCTGCATCAGGATCTATGAAGCTTTTCACTAGTAGCAGTCTCTATACATAAAAAACGCCACTTCAAAAGAATAGGGGCTTGAGAAATAATCCCCAAGAAGTAGTTAGGTCAAAAAAGTAGTGATCCGTCGGCAGCTCAATTTGATATAAAACAAATAGTTTGATCTTGAAGATTCAGAGGAAGAAGATCGGTCGCCTTCTACAGTGACGAGTGGTGGAGAGCGCAAGTAATGAGACACTAAACAAACATGATAGCTTCAATCAGATCTCCATTTATTATACTATACATAATCACTTATAAACTCGGGATTAATTCGGTAAAGTATATAATTGACTATGATTAGTGTGTAGACTTGCCGGAAAAGATATCACTAGTCCATGCGTCAAGAACAGTTATCGGAAATATTCAATCGCGCAAGAATACTCCTGAGGGAGATCAGCAGATAGTAGGCTCAGTAGATACTTGCGAGCCAGCTGAATCATCTGCTTGATTCACTTCTAGCAAATGACATAAAAGGGATTAAGAGGAACTTGGTTTAGCTTCATAGTGTTGCTTCTCAGTATTATATTGTTGAATATTTGATGAAATAGTTTCAAATGCCGATTTAATTGGAAATAATAAGCCAAGGATCTTTTCCTTCTTAGTGCTCTATCATCGATATATTACTTGTGCTACTCAATTACTATGATTAAACTTTGTGGGAGGAGTGTTCTGCCCTGCTCAATTGCTCTCTTTATCAAGTTAGGAAAATGCTGTAAAAAAGCAAAATTAATTAATATCGATCTCAAATATAGAGAGTTTTATAGAATTTTCCAATGCACCTCCTCTTAGACATGGAGCACAGGGTGCGCCTTAATTTATTGGATAGTCTTCAATAGGTCCTTCAAGCTTAATAAAATCACGAATTCATAATAATCTTTTTATTAAAGCCAAGAAATTTCTTATCAACTATTATTAGTCTACATGCAAGCAAACATATTATTTCTTAGGAATGTATGTAAAAAACTATCAATATTTCACTTATGATCTTATTCATCACTTCCAAATATCAATTAGTCAACTAAGAGATTAGTTAAATAGCCAATCGATCTCGAGAGATGTTTATTTCTAAAATAAAAAATAATTAATCTTCTAGTCTATTGTTTGATAAGATAAGAGCCTTAAGCTTAAGTGAAAATATATTTGAAATATAAGATATGCTTATCATCTAATCTATTTTACAATAGAAAATTAGGCAACAAAATATTGGATACATTAAAATGCTAAATGTGATGATTAATACAAATTAGGCTCCACTTTTATAGTAATCCTTCAGATCTTGCCTATTTTATCTATTCAAACAACCGAGTTGTGATTATTAACTCTAATTTCAAGAATGGCTGGCGGTTTTGATATTTAACAATATTCTATTGATACAAAAAAATATGTTTCTTAGTCCTGAGTTTCTTAAGAGTATAGCCGAGCACCCAAATTTTGTATCGTTCAATCAATATTAGAGCATATTATTACTCGCAAAATAAAGAAGGAGAAAACTCTTTTCAATTCTACTGCAAATGACTTGGCTTGTCTTTTAAAATTACCCTCAACAATTGACCCATTTACACCTTTCCTTCCTATAAGCTTTACCTTAGTGGAAAAATTTACGATAAAGCAGCTCTTTTGCATGATTTCTAAAATCCTTGATTTGCACTGATATGTGTAATGTTAATAATCAATATTAAAATAGATATGAACATAAAACATATTTGCTTTATTGCTCTTCTTATCGCAGTCTGCCAAACACAACAAGACAGCACTGTTACACCCTAGTCCTAAGATTTTGTTTCCATTGAGAGGAAAATTGAATCCTAAGAGATCAAAGAGGAGAAAGATGTAAAAAAAAGGTTACCACCTTATGTTTTATAAGAGTTAAAATCAGCCAAAGAATAAAAAGAAAACTTCAAAGGAACTGAATCTTTTATTGTCGCCCTCCGCTCTAGTGAAATGTTCGAATTCCGCTATAAGATACAATCGAACCCCAACCCAACCGTCATGATAAGAGTATTCACCCAGGAATCGTAAGATGACATAGCTTTTATAAAGAACCATTAAGAAGATGCCTATTTGGAAGTGTTAAGCTGCACCACTCTGTTTGGAACTTATCATTAAGCTGGAAAAGCATACATGCATAAAGTTATTAAACTCGGATCTCACTCTGGATCTTAGCTATTTGTGCGCCTTCATAATAAATTCAACATGTAGATTATTGTTGAAGTGGCACTTTCTGGACCACCTTTAGAAGTTGATCGATTCAACGCCATTAAAAATTCCCAGTTTTCCATCGTAGCCAAAAAATTGGAGGCGATCTAAAATGAGATGAAATAAGTGCAGGCTTTAAATAAGGATAGTTTCAAAGTCGAGTGGGGTTTCCTTGAAAGAGAATAGCACTACGAGTAAGAAATGCTTAAATTAACTGGTTTTGAAGCATTGGTAATTTTAGCAACAGCAATGGTCCAGATCTACTGCATCAAGAGCCTCATTGATAAAAACATTGTTATTTGATAATGTGAATAATTAGAAAGATTATTGTTCAAAATTCTATTCATCAATTTCCCACCTTTATCAATGCATAACTTATAATAATATGAATGTAGGTTCCTGAAATATTGAACTTTAAGATAATATTGGTCGGACATCAAGGTTCATATAAATATACATAGGAGTCGGAAAGTCATCACTTGTAACACGTTACATTAAGGGAGAGTTCCAAGAGAATTATAATGTAACAGTGGGAGTCGAATACTCCACAAAGATAGTGAACCTATCTGGAAACCAGGTACGATTACAGATATGGGATACAGTAAATGTCTAAATAATTACAGGCCGGGCAATAATTATTCCGTTCATTAGTGAAATCATTCTATCGAGGCATTTCAGCTGTTTTCTTTGTGTATTCCATCGACAACGCCGAGGCATTCAAGGAATTGCAATCTTGGAGTAAAGAGGTTAAAGAATATGCCCATTAGGAGGCGGTTATGTTTCTAATAGGAGCGAAGGCTGACCATGAAGAGAAAAGATAAGTATCTACTGAAGAAGCATCTAGTTTTTTAAGGGAAATGCAAGGAACCTTTTTCATTGAGACGAGTGCAAAGACAGGCCTTAACGTCGAACTGGTATAAAAGATAAATATTAAGTTATTTAAAAGATCGGCTGAGATTCTTTAGCAAAAATACAAAAGTAATACATAGTTTAAACAACTTGTTAGTCCTAATGAATTCGCAACTGAACGGGGAAGATAATAGTCAATCGTCCTTAGACGTTCTACTCTCCAAAGTTTAAAATAGATAAAAACAAAGAAAAAATGTTGTTAGAAATGATCAATTAATATATACATCATTGCTTTGATAAAGGTTGTTAAATGATGCATAGAATTTTGATAGAAAAAGTTTATAGAAAGAAATTAATTGATCACAATTTCATGGCCTGTAGTTAGCGAATAATCTATTTGAAACTTGGTCGTTTTGATGGCTCACGGTCCCAACACTTCCTCATTAACTTCGCAAAGGGCTCAGGAGTTTTCTTAGGAATGGGTGGACGAAGATCATTGTTTAATACTTCCAAGCTGACTTGTAGACCTGACAAATGTTTAAAAGGAGGCTCTCTTGACGCAATTTCCCAAAGAATAATCCCATAGCTAAACACATCCGCTTTCTCACTATACTTCTGACTGGCAATCACTTCAGGCGCCATCCACTGATATGTCCCTATTTTGCCAGTCATATAGTTGTCCAATCCTTTAGTCCAACCAAAATCAGCTAGTTTTACCCTACTACTTTCGTCAAGTAACAAGTTTAAACTTTTTAGATCCCGATGCAAGACTGGTGGATTGCAGGAATGAAGATAGTGCACTCCTCTTGCTGTCTATATAGCCATTCTTTTTCTTTATTACCAACTCAGAGGGAGTTATAAGTTTTGTATGTTAGACCAAAGCGAGCCTTTTGAGCAATACTCAAGAACGATAGCGAAATTAGGAGATTTAGTGCATGCTCCTAAAAACATAACAATATTGGGATGCCTTAACGCCTCCATCGCTGCACATTCACTAAAGAAGTCTCTAACAGCACTCTAAGACTCAATTTTAAACATCTTTATCGCGACAGTGGTTTCCCTCCAAAGACCCTTGTAGATGATGCCATATCCTCCTTCTGATATTTGATTTTAGAAGATCAATTACTAGAAGTCAATCTCCATATTGCAATTAAAGACTCTAGGTTGAACTCCAAGTTAATTAAGCAGTTGCTCTAAATAGAATAAAGATTACTTTCCTCAGGACCGCAGATATTATTTGAAATTCTTACAGAACCGCCTCTATTCTTCCCTGAGTCTTCTTCGGGGGAGGGGCTTTCTACTTTTTGCCCACTCAATAGGAAGGTAGTGTTGCTGCCTGCAACAATCTGCACACTATCAACCGAAGACATTGATATCTTAAGTGATTGAGGAGAAGTTATATACTTCTTTTCGGTTATTCCTGAAATTTGACCTTGAGTGTTATCACCCCAACCATAAATTCCTTTGTTTTCAGAGAGGGCGAAGAAGTTATTGGTTCCTGACCATATCTGCTTAACCCCTGATATTTTCTCTATCTTTTTGAGAGAATCTGCAAAACATCTTTCTCCATCCTTATAGTACTCTCCTATTTGATAGATCTACCCCTTGCGAGTCAGCACAATAGCATTCTTTTAGCAGATCTTCAATTAAACTACCTCATCACTGCAAGTAAGTGAAGTAAAGCTTTAAAATACCTTCTAGCCGATAGTTCCAACAATCCATGCCTTTCCCCCAGATATATATCCAGTGGAACTGTTTCCAACTTCAAGTTTTTCAATTTTATTCGAGGATTTTATTCTCACCTCTGTAAATTCATTTAATGATTTGTTTCTGCCTGTCCCCAAAGCATATTTTTCTCCATAGCCACAGGTGAACACTCTGCCTCGATTGGTCAAGACTACGGTGTGCAGTGGTCCACAAGCAGTTTTGATGACTACCTCGTCATGGGCAAGCAAGAATACAGGCTTTTACTCATCTTCTTCCTTAGAAACAAGGGGACTGTAGCCAGTTAAGTTGGTAATGTTTGCAAGTTCAGGCAAATCTTCTTTACTTCTTCGCTGCTTTCTACGACACTCACTCAAAGTATCAGCGAAAAAACTTGCTTTTGGATTTTTAGTTCCGCCTGGCAGTAATGAATGCACAAGAACTGGTTTTTTACGATCTTAATAGCTTCCCAAGCCTAACTGTCCTTTTAGATTGAATCCAAAGGCGTATAGTTATCCCTTAGCATTTTGAATGAATGAGTGATAGGCACCACAAAACACCGCCATAACTTTCATATCCTTGAGCACATGCAAAGGGGTGGGTTTACCAATATGATCGCTTTCTTGCCCAAGCTGCCCGTAGCTATTTCCTCCATATCCATAGCATTAATTTTTATCTAAATAAACTCAAATATACTGTTGAGTATGAGAGCATGTTCCTCTCCAATGCTAACTGCAATAATACCTTGCCCGACATTCACCCATCCACTTTCATCACGATTTTATAACCCTCGTCCCCATCTTGTCAGGTAGCAGCTCTCAGCTGGTAGATTTTATTGGGTTGATGAACGCAGAGGAGATTTGTGGATTTATGAGTAACTACGGTTGACTTCAAGTTCCTTCACTCGTGCTGTCTTCTTCAGCTCTCCAATATCAAACGCTTTCATTTTAACGATTATAATATGCTTAATTTATCAATATTACTTTTATACCAATAGACATACATAATCACCCTATTCACATCATAACTCCATTTTTATAGAAACACCCAAATCAAAAATCAATCCCAATTCCCCGGCAAATTAAAATATTTTAAATCTGCTCATGCAAAGATATATTGAATTCGGTTGCTGTTATTTATTAGTAATTAAATGTCGCTTTAAACTGAAATCTAAAGCACCCTAGAGGCCATAATCAGCAAGACACATACACTACTCTCAAGTAATTTTACTCTGGTCGATGGCTCGAGAGATCTCAATGCAGAACAGAATTCTCTCTTTCTTTAACTCGATAGAAATTCAACTCAATATCGCCAATTAGCCGGCGCATTAGCCATTGAGTCATATGTTAATTATATCATTAACCTGCTTAGTGACTGCGAGCCTTTGCTGGATATGGTCGCCATAATTTTTTAGAATTTGATGGAGGCCAAACATTTCGCTCAGGAATATTCTGATAATTAATTGAGGAATAGTATAGAGCAATCTTGGCTTAATCTTGGCAAGCTAGCTGAAACCACTCATCGTCTGTTCCCAAACAGTCCCTTAGTAAGCATTCATCGTTAGTTTATTGAAGGATAGGGAGGCAATCCATCTTAGACTATATATGGAAAGCTCTATGATGAAAATATTGAACTCAAGGCACAGCTTAGCCAAAATGATAGACAGGTGCTTGACCTCTAGATCAAACTAACTAAATTACTGCAAGAGCATGACGGCTGTGAGGGTAACATTGATTCTTCTTTGAAGATGTTGGAGCTAAGATAAAAGTTGGCAGCTAAAGAGGAATAAATTGACCAAATGAACGAGGAATTTTCATTCGAGATCGAAAAGTATAACACTGTTTACTAGGCCATGAAGAGATAAATTGAAGAGCTGAAAGATTACAAAGAAATCGACATATATGACATGGTTGAGAGGCTATAAACCGAAATAGTAAAGCTTCGTGAGGAAAAAGAAAGAGATTAGCTGATTATTCGTGAATTAAAGCAGAGGCTGCATGGAGGAGGGTCGCCTATGAGAAGAACTAACACTTACTCAAGAGTTTACTATTGAGTAATTGATCATAATGGTCTTTAAAATATATAAAATGGATTTATCACAGTAGTAATTTACTGAACTACCACTCATAGGGTCGAGTTATCTTATCAGACTTGTTCAAATCCAATAGTTCCCTTGATTTAGATATCAGCTTGCAGTATGAGCTCAGCTATCCTCGAGGAATTGAACTATTAAGAGCTTGATCTTTATGAGCCATATCTTGGCAATCTGGTTGGCATTTGTCTATTTAAGTATATTCAAGTGATTAGTATACTTATTTGGTCCGAAATTTTTTGAATGGAGAGTTTAGTGTAGTATTATTGGCTATATTTTCAGGATTTTTAATGATTTTTCGTTTATTAAATTGTTTGGAAAAAAGGAGAGATCCCAAATTGCCATAGGAAGATGAAAGGGACGATTAGTTCTTCCCATTTTTAGTAGAATCTCGTATATTAGTCTATTTTGTTTCAGGAGAGCAGTTTAAGCTTTTAATTTGCCTCACAAAGATATAATCTTTATCTTTTGTCTTCAGACTATTTTGGTTATTTTTTCCAGCATTGTTATTCTTAATTTTGTTGAATTTAGCATTCCTGACAAATGTCGGCACTTTATATTTACCTTGTTCTCCCTATCCTTTTTGTGTTTTTTTCTATTATTAAATCCATTAGTGTTGTAGATGAAACTATTTGTTTGGAAATCTTGACTGAAATTGCACCTTCTTTATTTATTTTGAACAAATATTGGCTTATTTTTATGAAGAATGCTCCTCTACTAATTTATCATTCGGTCCAGCTTTGCCAAAAATACAGAAAATGTTGTAGGGGGAGCCTTAAATAAATTAGTATTCAGCTTTATAACACAATTTTCGTTTATTATCCTTATAGCGTCAGTCAACATTTACTGTTAGGGATACAAACAAGTGGGAATTACAGTCTGCACTTCATTCCTCTAGAAATTTTCATTAATCCATAGAACTGTTCTCAAGTTCTTGTTAAAGCACATCATCTTCTCATTGATTCTAAAGGGTCCATATCTACAATAAATAGATTTCAAAGTCATTACAATTGACCTTAGGATTTGTAGAAGTTAAAACACCACAAAAATCTGATTAATTATAGCTTTTAGAGGTTTTGTCTTACTCTAGACCAAGATCGAAAGCTATTCAAGGCCATCATAAAGAAGAATAAGTTTAGGAGTATTAGGAATGGGATAAATTGGTCTTTCCTTGATTTGTGAAATATTACATTCTTTGTTAATTTTGGATAGAGTAATAAATTAAAACTCATCCTCAGTTACTTTATTGTAGATAATGCGCTTTTTTGATCGATAAATCTACATCCATTCTCTGTTAACTTTGTTTTGAAGTTTTAGTTGCTCACTTCCCATTATTAATATTATTATATAACTCTCTTTGCAAATTACTATTGATCTAACATATATATCGTTGGAAAATATATATTTTTTGTTATTTGGATGGTAATTGAACGTTAATCTTTGTATTTGGTTGGCTCATAGTTTAAGAAGATCTAATGTTAATTTTGATTTGAAATCAAAATCAAAGTATAAATAGAGAAGTTGATAACAAATACTAATGATAAATGATGATAGATCTTAGAATTATTGCAGTAAAGTATCAATAAATAACAATTGATGCATAAACACTCATTTTCAATGTATATGGTAACAAGTTATATGATAATTCCCATATTAAGAAGTTTATATGATGTTTTAGTCCTTAATTCGATATGTAATAAGTCTAGAATATATTAACCTTCTTTAATTTGAATAAAACTTCCCACACTAATAAAATATATAAAATATTATAAGTAATGGGGTACAACTCAAACTGTTATGACCAGGATTGCTACTACAACTGCTGCAATTCAGCAGGCTACTGCCCAGCTTCATCCTCAGGTTGCTACTATTACTATCATGAGAAAAATGATGCGGCAACCATTGCCGGGGCGGTGATTGGAGCAGTCTTAGGAGTGATCTTGATTATCATCCTGATTCGATATTGCTACAATAAAAGGCAGGAGTAAAAAAGAATCTAAGAATTAAGACGCCATAATCTGATGAATCCACAACAAAACACATAAGGAACAACTATCGTTATCCCCGGCTATGGACAACCTCTCAACCCCATGTATGGCAGACCACTCGATAACAATCCCATGAATGTTTCTTATGGTCAACCTGTAAATCCTGCATATGGTCAGCCTGCTAACCCTCCATACTATGAACAGCCTGCAATGGGACAGCCAATCAATCATCCCGTCATCGTTAACTGATTCAATCTTATCTATCTTATCATTTGAGCGTAAAAGAATGCAAGTATTTGTTTTACAATTATCAATCGAATGAAAGGGTTATCTATTATGATGGGCTTACGATAAATCATTTCTTCTTTGTTCCTTTTTTCTTTAATTCTTCGTGGGCTGTTGAACTTTTTATTACTGTTGGTTTGCCGAAAAATGATTAAAGTCTTGATTGTGTTCCCTTGTTACTCTTTAGCTTCTTAACTGCTCCATCAATCCTTGATTCTGCAAATCCTTTTTAAACGCACAAAAATTTCCTTAATGCTTCCTAATCAATATTCTTTTCCCATTTAAGTTCGTAGTCATCAGTCACTAGAGGTTTTTTGAATAGTTATCTCGCCTCTTCAAATGAAAAGTCTTCTTCTTTTGGTAACACGTACTTGATTTTCCCTTATTTTTCATTCTCGTTCCTGCAGAAATCCAGAATATTCTCAATCGTATGGAATTATTTAATGAACTTATAGGCCTTTACTGGTCCGATCCCCTCTATCTTTGAAGCGTAGTCGCATCCACATAGAATACACATATCTATAAACTCATCGTCAGTAAGATTAAGATCCTCCATTGCTTTAGATCGATTGATTTCCGTCAAAGGTTCCTTTTTATTATTGACGTCCCTTACCATTGTGGTCGCCCCAAATACAAGGCAATCCGTATCCTCAGTGCAAACTGCATCAACTTTGCCAATTTTATTCATGTAGCTGCATTGTGCTTCTGCTTCCCCTGGGGCTTGGATCACTGGGATACCCATAAGACGAAGCATGTGCATCACGTCCTCTCGTTCTTTTTTAGAAATGTAAGTTGTTCTTTGTTGTTGCTTCAGTGCCTCAGCTAAATTTCCAATGTCCTCAGCCTATTACTTCTTCTATATGGCTTCTTCTTTGATTTTTCTTCTTCTAAGGAGCTCCCCGTTCTTTTTGGTGGGAGCCTTTCCATCGAAAACCCAAACAGGCTTGATTCCATTTTCAATAAGCAGTAAAGTTCTATTGAACAACCCCAACAAATGCCCAGTTTTATTTCCCTAGGCATCGGTTAAAGATGTGAGAAAGTTGGAATCAGTTGAAATACCTTGAGTGGATACAAGAAATTGATACATGGACATAGAAGCATCGAGAGCAAGAGACATGCCTGAGAAATATTTAATATCTCTTTTTTTGATTGAATCTGGAGCATTTGACCTGAGTAGATCCATGAGTTTGTGAATACCCATTGGCGCAATTATTTATATTCTAACAAAATTAATGGTTTGATAACTCAATTAAAAGACTATATTTATGAAAGCAATAACTGAGAAAATGCGCAATTATTTATTCTAACAAAGTAATTAATTTTGACTGTTATATATTTTTTTAAATGAATATCTAAAATACTATAGAAACTCTTGAGGAGAAGCCAGAATAGACTCAATAATAGGCCAACACAGTTGAGTAGATAAAGGAAGAGGGTAAAGTGGTCCCTTTGAAGCTATTGAAAGACCATTGGCTGACAGTCTCAAGGCCACAGTACAAAAGAACATGTGGGATTTCATCAATAATATCGATTTGGAACCATCAATTTTCAAGATTAGGGCTTGGCAACAAAGATCCCATTTGTGTTGAGCAAGCCATGCTCAAATTGAATCTTATCGGGAAAGGTTCCATCGAATAAGGAATGAGAAAAAAGTTCAAAAAAGCGGGGGAACTCACCGAAAAATCATAGAATAACACTGGAAATAGCTAATCAAATGGGAATATTGAATCGGACTTCAATGATAAGTCACTTCACGAGTATATCGATTCCGTTGATTTCGGATGTTTCACAGGAAATGATACCCTCCTCAAATGGTATCGATTACTTTGCAGGATATATGGTGGATGTGGCCGTTCCTCTTACTTCTATAAAACAAATTCCTAAAAGAGTCTGTATAAGGATGAGAAGAGTGCAAAGAAAGGACTAGTATAGGGATTGAACAAATAAAACACATGTTTCATCTATCATGCATATGACCATTACTTCTGTCCTCTTGGATATTAATTTATTCCAAAGGAGTAGACCTAGTCATAGACATTTGATACCACCCAACTCAGCTAATAAGGCAGCTAGCTTTATATAATGGTAGGCTAGTCATCAAAAATGTTCCCAGGAATCCATGTCTTCAAATGGAGCTAAATACAGCTTGATCTATAAACCTACTGGCCAAAATATTTCAACATTCGTCGAAGAAAATAAGGGGTTCAGATTCGAGCAGGCAAATAGAACGATATTCCCTCTACATCAACAATCAACTGCATAATGGCTTTCGAGAAGATCAAAGATTGATTTAATTTTATTTGCCCTTCACTCTGTAAGTATTAAATAAATGACAAGTATTAACTATCAAAACGACTCTGCTTCGGCAATCTTCAAATACACAAAGTTATCCTCTTCCTTATAAATTGCCAAATTGCTAAGAACTAAATAACCTTCATCACTACCATCTGATGATTTCAATATCTTATTCCCACAGAATAAGAAGATTGACGTGGTTCCATTTTTTGGTATTTTATCAGTGCGCATTAATTCTTTCTTTATTGTCTCTTGGATTGAACCTACAGTGTATTGTGCATTTGCCATTAATCTATCTTAATAAAGTATTACTTAAAATATCGATTGATGGATAGGCTGGATTTGGGATGAATCTAGGCAATGACTCCAACTTTCGTAGGGTGTAGTTTTGATTATTTTTGATATATCTCCTGTCGTTAATGCAAATTGTATTCACCCTTAAATGTTTTCATGCTTAATATAATAAGTACTTATTGATCGATTTTATAGCTTGAGTAAAATAAATAAAGATGGCAAGAGATGTTTAAGGAATATTTACAAAGTTTATAATTGTCTAGAAGAGTATTATTTCCATATTAAAATGTTTTAGAAAGAAAATTCATAAAGTAAAGTCACAAGAAAGAGATAAAGAAAAGGTTACTCAAGCAAGCAGACAGGCGAGGGAAACGACTACATCCTCAAACGCTACAAACTAGAATAGAATAAACTTTTCCGTACAATTCTTATAATGAAGGATAGAAGCAAAACGAATAACTTAGATACGAAGTGAAAGAGGTCGACGAATAGACATAGGAGAAAGAGTAGATATAGGACGATATTATTATTGTGCCCTTGGAGCTCCCACCAGACTATTCTCCATAGAACATCTAAATTTCTAAAACAGTAGAACCTCAATAAATATTCGTCTTTGATGATGACTAATAAGAAATCCAAGAGTAATAGCCCAAACAAGAATAAGTCAAAAATGAAAGATTTAACAATAAAGATTGTTTGATTAAGAATTTCAAGGAGAATATCCGATAGATTGAAAAAGGAGTGTAAAGAGGAAATTATAGTACTGCATAACTCATGACTCCTAAGCTATAACTCTCTAAAAGGAATAACATAGCCAATCCAAACCATATCCTTGATAAATTATGTAGAAATGAAGAGGAAAAGCCTACTTTCCATACTAGCTATGATGGCCTCTCTGAACTAAGAGGCGTCAAGATCGGAAGATAATCCAATAATAAAAATATATCTATTACCATAACAGATAAAAGGGTGTTTAGCTTATCCAAATTGCCCTCGGGAATCATCCTTCAATGCAAAATCAAGAGAACAAGTTCCATCCTTAATCTTATGAGCCCCGAATTCGATCTCTACTTAGCCAACGGCTTAAAACACGTCCTCTCTGCCAAAAAATACCCATTAAGAAATCGATAGCTCTTCCGTTTTTCAATCGACCCTGTAAAATTCAATGAATAGACCCAACTAGCAGTAATGCATGCTAATGTAAACCACAATATCTACTGGGTCTTGGATCGACCTCGAAGAATTGGAGATATGGATCTATCATTCGTGTATCTGGTTGTTGGATACTATAAGTTAAAGGATGAGGAGAAGCATCAAAGAAAGATGTCGGCACTTCTTCCACCCTCATAGAATTCAGAGTATCAACTTGCCATGGACTATTAGCTTAACAACATCAATTTCAGTAATATCAAATAGGATATCAAGACATAGATAACTAATCTTCCAAAATGGAATAATCAGTCTTTTAATTCTACTAAAAATTTTGTTATGGCAGATGAGGATGATCCTGACTATCGATACTTAGAGATGAAAAAATAGAATGATGATGTGTTTGAACTGACCATCCAGCATCCATTGAGTCCACTACAGGCCATGGCTTTAGCAATGACCAGATTTGATGTGCAGCTCAAATGAAATATTTATCAATATCTATTCTATTACCCTTGGTGATTTATAAAAAGAGGACGAGGTTTACTGCATGCATGTCCATCGTTGTCATTAAGTTTGGTTAAATTTATTCATGTAGTAAGGGTCGAGCTTTTAATTTATAACTTAACAATAAAAATATGATAAAGGTTTGTGAAGTAAGTCTGGAAAGATAATACAATAAAATAGTATTTTAACAGTAGAAATTATATTGGTTTTAGTAAGAAAGCCTAAATAATAATGAATTTTCATAGATAATTATATAAATAGTATTTCAATCAGACTACCTATTCATCCTAAGGCTTTACATTTTTTCTAATTTCCACCTGTTAAACATCACAGCTGAAAATATTCCAGTTTATTTTTTAAATTTTCCTTCAATTTTTTCACATATATTCAATATTTAAAAATCAATGGCATATACCTCAGTAGTGCAGGCGATCGACCGTCTAGCAGTAAAGAGTGTGCTGCGAGGATCAACAGCAACGTATGCAGGGATCCTTGCAACTTTAACCCTTATAGTCCTATGTATGTATATATACATTCCTCCTGCTCGATACATTCTCGCAGGTACTTACTTTGAAACATAATTTCTCAATCAAGGGCTAGTTTCTTCCAAATTCTATGGAGACACAGACTTCAAAATCGCTATTGTATTTCGAAACAAACTTAATAATTCAGTTGCCAACCATACAGCCATCCTTGAATACTCACACTCGCTAATTGGAGAACAATTTCCTGATACTTGGCAATCCTATATCCAACCAACCGACACATGCAAAAATAACCCATAATATTTAAAAGGGATTACAAATGCAAAGGCACCTTAGGATTGCTTTATTTTCCCGAAAAATGGACTTTTTAATATATACAAAAGATATGGTTATTATTCGTATATATATTATCAGCTATTTCCTCAGGATGATCCTAACCCTTTCTCAAACGCAGGCAATAAACTTTCAGGAAATCAAAACAAAATGAAGGCTTTGCTTTCAAATTATTATTATTAGATCTATTTCACATCAAAGATCATCACCAAATCTGGTAGTAGCTAGCTCGTCCTGCATCGATTCTACTCGACTGAGACCGAGCCCACAAGCGATGTCGGAACATCTTGGAATGAGTTTATTTATAACGTTAGAAATACGACCATGGATATCTCTATTATGCCTTGGCTTAACTACCAAACCAAGACCAATTTGGTATGGCTAGGCCAAATGTATAATTATTATCTTCTCGATCTAGAGACTGCATCAAGAAATGGGGTGTATTTTGATGTTACCTATTAACTTTATCAAATCCGCACTTTTCGGTATTACAAGAAGCTTGACCTTCTTGTCGGAGTCGTTGGAGGAGCTATGCTGCTTTTTTATATTCTATTGTGGATACCCTTTAACTATATCAATAAGACTATCCATCAAATACGCAACACCTAACACCTCCTCCTTATCAACAACGCAAATGAGAAGGAACCAATCATGGAGTAGGACCTCACCCCTGCAAAAGTATCCTGGAAATATTGGATCAGTAATCCTATATTGAATATTTTCTTTCCCTCCTTCAAAGATTCCTAAAAAATAGTTATGGAAGCAGAAAAGGAGCTTGATGTGGTGGTTCTAATTAAGAAATTGAAGGTGGCTGAGAGAAATTTGAAGAGGAATGGACTTGAGACCATCTTTACCCCTAAAATTCTACAGCTCAAAGTCAAAGGAAGTGAAACATAGATTGCTAGATAAGGATAGAACTCGATTAATCTTTCATAGACCAGCAGTATTATGCCAGTCTAAACCGAAATAGAGGAGGAAGATTTCGAGTAATATGAGCACAAGAATATTTTTAACCTTAAGGTCTAGCACCTTGACTTTTTACGAGAATCGGAGGAGGCTCCAACTATATTTTAGAACAATATGACAGCCCTTGCCATTAGGAAAGATGAAAATTCAGTGAGATTCAAAGAATTATAACAAAAGAACAAATTTTCAGCCCGCAAATAGAACATCGTTAAAATCTCAAAAAAACGCAAAATTTGGAACAAAATATGCACGATAGTATAGAAATTCGACTTCTTTGGAGCCAAGGTCAACCTTAACCCTGGCACCTCAGGCTCATCCTTAGTGGGATGTTGTGGGATACTTACGATAATATTTCTGACCTGCTTGACAGTTGGATTGACAGTCAGCAACGCAAATATTCCACAATTTATGATCTATCGGAAATTCTAACCTGAGAACAACTTTGGAGCCACCATGAAGCTAGGCACCGATATCAAACTTGCTGTTTGCAGCTACTCCATTAGGCAACTTGTTGGTAGCAATAGGGCAGCAAATTTCCGTTTTTTCTATCAAAATTCCCAAGGGAGAAGATACTAGACGCAACTTCAAATGACCGCTGCTGACTATGCTCAATTCGGCCTGAGTTCTTCGAATTCTCCAGTTGACATCACATACTGCCTGAAGATAAACGCCGATGACTCAATATTTTTAGGCGAAAATCCAGCTGACTAGGGTTACTTCGGATACCGCATCTAACCTTTTTGCACATCAACGCCTCTCTACTGCTCCACCAATGCAGCCACCATCAATTACAACTACCTCAACCTCGTCAATAATTACTATATTCCACTATACCTCCCATAAAATAGGTTCGATCCCGACACCAAGACCTTATTTCCAAATTTAGTCAGGCAAAGTACAAATCTTGATGTATTTTATCTTGATAACAAAACAGCCATGGAGTAGACTTTGTATCTTGATCATGTACAAGTGCAGGATGATACCCGCAACTATTTCATGAGAAAAGCTCCCACTATTACTGAGCAAGGTTTGGCTAAGAATGCGAATACTCCTTACCCAATGTCTAGAGTCTTCAATAGTACACAGCTTTACTACTAGCTCAAGATCAAACTATCAAGCAGACAAGTAAACTATGTTGTATCCACTCCCAAATCAGATACGATTCTTGGAATAATTGGTGGGGTATTTGTTATTTGGTACTCTATTTGTCATTGGCTTGGGAAAATATATAATAGTTATCAGCTAAGAGCAATTCAGGCGTAGACTATCTATAAAGAGTAGTCAGTAGACGCCAATATCCTTATGAAGTTTATAGCGATCTCGCCCATACCACTGTGTCTCATTCCTAGGTTCTATGACATCCGCAACGATATCAGTAAAATGAGACAGGTTGACAAGAAAATCATCAATTAGCTTAGTTATCTATGGCTTATTAAGTATGTTGATAATATATTCCAATTGAGTGCCTCACTATTCAGAAAACTTGAGGCAAAGAATCTGTCGAAAGTATATTTGAAATAGAAGATTGATGAATCGCATAAAGTTATTAATCAAGTCGACGCTGAGGATATTATTGAAAATTAGTAATTTTTTGATGATGACGATCCTTTCGATGAAAGGACAGATAAACTCTAAGTATCAATGACTCTCTCAAATAAAGTGAGTAACATAAGTAAAATCTAAAGCTTAACTGATAAAAAATTGAAAGAAATATAAATGTAATCATAGACTGGCCGTCGTAACTAGAAAACATAGAAATTTGGATCAAATTACTTCCAAGGCCACCCCAAACCCATAAAGATGGGTTGGATGGATACCTTTGAATATCAATCATCATTGACCTTTAAAGGAAAAAGATAGGTAACTTCATCTTTCGGAGGGTTCTGCTGCCTTATCCTACTGATGTTCATTCTCATCATCGTCAACTTCGAAATAGGCATATATCTGACAAGGTCAGATACCAAGATAGGCATGACCACTTCATTGATACAACCCACGTAGACTGATTTTAGCAACAAAATTACCTTTGCTACTGGTACCAACTTCAAATTGGCTGTGACATTCTCCAAAAAATACGAAGACTACCCTCACGATGTCTCTTCCTATCTGATAAATGGACTAGGCATATCAATTTTCCAACGATAGGTCACAAAAGCAAACGGAACATTATTAACCAATACCATTTAATATCCACTTGTACCCTGTGCAACTGGATATTTAACAGGATCAGTAAGTTCCATAGTCGACCCTGCTTACTTTGTCAAATAATAGCTAGGATACTGTGTATCTGATGGACTTGTTCTGTAAATATCAGGCTTACCTGAAGATAAAATCCGTAAGACTTTTACTCTGTCCATCTACAACAAACTCAATACAACTGCAGGCAAAGAAAATATAAAACTATTTTTACAGAACTTCTACCCTAAATTCCACATGACTTCGCCTTACCCTGACACCTAAAGCCAAAAGATCCGTTATGAAATAGGTTCGTTTTTGCTTGACCCTTATAACATCACCTCACCGATCCAACAAAACATCTCAATATCCAAATTAGTCATTAGTGATGATAGATAGGCTGGATTTCATTAGAATCCGAATATACTTTAAAGCTACACTATTCATCCTTTCCAGCAGGGCTAGTCCTAGTATACCGGCCTTCCATCTGAAGATATGTACTATAATCTGACCTTTTCAAATTCATTTCAAGTCGATCGGTATGTGGTTGTTGGTGATAAATTCTACGAAACTTTCGGAATTATTGGAGGACTTATCGCTTTCTTTATTTTTGGATTTGGATTTATACCCAAATCTTTCAACGAGTATCGGATGAAGTATTTAATCGGGAGGGAATTGTACCTGTTCTAAATATCAAAGAAAGCTAAAGACAAAAAAAAGAAGCAGAAGATAAATGAAGCCTCGCAAAAACAACGTTTAAAGGAAATTAATAACTATGGAGAAGATAAAATTTTGAGAGCTTATTTCTTTTCCTTCTTCGGAGCACTAAGGCAAAACTATAACATCGATCCTGTCTTAAGAAGGGTGACTATCCTTCAACAAAAAGTTGAGAACGATCTCTCATTAGCCGAGGTTTATAAGAAAGTGCACTGCTTTAGAGACTCCTTAAATAATGAATATCGAAGGAGGATTTAGTAACTGAATTGCGATGTTGCTGATATTTATCTCATGCATATCTTCAATGAGGACCCAGATTAAACAAACGTTGATGGCATAGGTAAGCTAAAACACTATGCAAGGAAGTACAAATGGACTGCCTTTGAACTCCAAGCAATAGTCTAGGCTCTCAAAGCCAGAATCAGTCTCAGAGAAGTATTCGATGCGGCCTTCCTATAACAGAACTTTAATATCGACTAAAACGCAAGCCGAGCAAATATTTCAAACATCAATCCCTCAGTGAACTTTTCGGAAAGCATGGGTCAGTCTGAACTCATGTCGCACATCCAGGATGATTGATGCATTATTAAAGTATTTACTGCTAGAATGGATTGTATAATTCTGATAAAATATGGCTAATTTGAATGATATCAAATGATAAGAAAGGCTCCCCCTGATGCTCCCAGTACGCAGAGTATAATTAATAACTTGCACTTATGCTTTCCCCAGAAAGCTTGCTTCTTGATCTTGCTGGCCTACCTTAACAACAACTTACATTCTTCTTGATCTACTCGGCAATCGAATCCATCTTCTGCGTCTTCTTAACCAACATCTACACTTTCTACTCCCGCTGCAGCACCTTCTCGATGTTGTCGTTCATCATCCCAGATAAATTCTATAATTGCTTTATTAGCTAGTCTTTCTTATCTTGGTCCTTGTTGCTGTTGAAGAACGTCTATACTCATATCATCGGTACGAACTGTTGCTTGTAGATCTATGCGAAGTTTGCGTTCATATCGTATGCC
>JACCDV010339647.1_pt1 | contig 23995 bp, 14 predicted proteins | sample 7446131 | NCBI WGS metagenome assembly JACCDV01 (sample SAMN15323448, study PRJNA562643) | freshwater metagenome | isolation source: river surface water | place: USA:Blue River Watershed | collected 2017-08-17
GCCTCGATGGCCTGCAAAATTTCCAACTCTTCTTCGTCGTACTTCGGCACAGCTTTTATTTTGGCTTTCATCACTCACTCCTGTAATGCTTGGTTGCCTTGCGGCTTGGGATGATCGTTTTTAGAAAAATCTCTGTGTCTGTTTCCACATATGGCACTGCATACACATAGTCATCAACCTGCACCATCGAAATTCTCTGCCCCGGGTACTTCTCTTGATTCGGATGCTCCAGCACATCCAACTCATTTCCAGAACCAATTTCAAACACGATTCGTTCAAAAGAAATACCGCGTTCTTTTATCAGCAACTGGTTCTTATCTGAATTCCAGTTGTAAATCTTGGCGCTACTCATGTGTGCATTTTATGCACACAAATAAAAAAGCGCAACACCGAGATGTCGCGCTTTGCAAAAAGTGAATGCCGCTTAAGCCGCTGGCTGCCCTTGCTCAGCGGGCGCTGCTCCCTCGGCAGCAGCCGCTTGCTTGCGCTCATCCAAGATCTTTTTAGCTACCGCCAACACCAGTTGCGACTTGGGGGCTTGGTCTAAAAACTCTTTCGATGCCAAAAAGTCAACCAGCACCGCAGCCACTGGCTGTCCTACGCGGGGGTCAACCACTTCCATCGACTCAGGCACGCGGCCTAAGAAGATTTTGTAGGCGGCAATCACGTCTTCGCGTGTGGCCTTCATCGTGTTCATCTGGCCCAACACCTCGGGCTCGGCGGCTGGCGCTTCTGGCTCAGCAGGCACAGAGGCCGGAGCAACAGCCACAGGCGCTACATCTGCCACAGGTTCCGCAGCCACTGCAGCAACCGGCTCAGCCACCACAGGTGCAAGTGCAGGTGCAGGCGCTGGCTCAGGGGCCAGTGCAACTGGTGCAACAGCCTCCGGCGCAGCCTGCCCTTTAGCCGTCGCCTCTGCAGCCGCTTGCGCAGCCAAGGCCTCGTCAAACGTCATCGGAGCAGGCTTGGCCACTGGCGTGGGTACTTTGGCCACGACATCTTCAATGACGGGTTTTTTCTTCAAACCAAAAAAACTAAACACCATCGCGAAGCCCCTTTAACCGTTCTGCCATCAATTGGCCGATACGTTGAATTGAAAACTGTTCATTGGCAAACATCTTTACCCCTGCCGCAAAAGTTTTGTCCTTCGCTCTTTCACGCGCTTGGCGCATTTGCCGAGCTGCGTCATCTACCGATGGCTCTGCCCACACGGCTTTATCTGCATCTTCTACAAACGGGTATTCCCCCGCCTGCAAAGGCACTATTTCGTGACTAACCGCGAAGCTCCATTCTGGGTGCATAAAGTCAGCATTGCCAGAGTAACCCGTGGCAATCACTGGCTTGCCGTACATCATGGCCTCGGCCAAGGTACGGCCAAAGCCCTCGGCGCGATGCAACGACACATACGCATCACAGCTTTCCACCAAGCCCAACACATCAGGTCGGTCCATTGTTTCGGTAATCAGCCAAATGCGGTCATCCTTCTCGCACAGCTTTAAGAAAGCTTGCCAGCGTGGATCTGAATCTTTGGCGTTCATCACCTTCAAGACCAAGTTCACACTCTTGTCTTTATCTGGAAAAGCTTTTCTAAACGACGCAATCACGGCCTGTGGGTTTTTACGCGCCAGGTGCGAATTGAAGTCAAAGATGAACAAATACAAAAATTTGCGAGCTGGCAGCCCAAAGCTACTGCGCGGCAATGTGCAGCCACGGTCTACCGACACGGGCAGCGGCATGAGATGCACAGGTTTTTTCGTTGCAGCGGCATACGTGGCTTGCGTAAAGCTGCTGCCCGTCCACAGCTCATCCACTAAGTCAAACGCTTCGCCCCAAGCCTTGGGCCACACGGGTAGCTCCCATGGCCACCAACCAATGTTGATGTGCTCACGAAACAGCTCAGGCCCCATGCGCAAAAACACACGCGACACAATGTCAAAACCAGGCAAGCAAAACACATTCACTGCATACGGGGCCACTGCGTCGCTGCGCTGCACATGGGTTTTGAGTGCCGCATCGGCTTGACGCAAGTCTTTGCCTGCATCGATGTTCACCACGCGGTAAGGAATGCCGGCCGATTCGCAGGCATCCACTGCCATGCGCAAATCTTCACCAATACCTAGCTCGCCATAGGCAAAACCATACAAATTCACACCCATTGGTTTTTTAGCCAGCGGCACATCCACCGGCGCGGGCAAAGCTGGCGCGCTTGCGCTAGGCTGCCCTGCTCTTAACCATTGCCATGCGCCCTTGGGCTGCAAAGCTTGTTCTGCCCAAGTGCTGAGCTTTTTCACACCATCCGCAGTGGACACATCAAACTGCTTAGCCATATCAGCCGACAGCCCAATCATCAGTTTTGCAAAACGCGGAACCATGGCCTTTGCCTTGGGTTGCACGGGCACTTCTTGCTGCAGCCATTGCCGCCAGCGGCCCGACACCAAACCTTGTAACTCAAACGTGCGCACCGCCGCACCAAAAAACCAAGCGATAAACTTCTCACGCGTAGCGGGCTTGTCTAGCGGCATCATGGTTTGCAGCGATGGGTCTAGCATGCGCCACACAAGTCGCATCAGCAGCGTGGCCGATGGCACATCATCTGCCGCTAGATCGCCCTCTAGCACAACGGGGCGGTCTAGCACCCGCAGCAGGTCTTTGCTCACCACCTCTTGTAGCAAATGCTCGCGTATACCTAGGGCTAAAAACCAACCCGTCACAGCCGCCACATCAAGCTGACCATCGACCGTAAACTTTTGCACCACATCGGGCCTGTACTGCAACAACAACGACAAAGCCTGCGGCAAAGGCAGCTCAACATTTCCCAGCTTGACAGAACCTCGCGGTGCAGACAACAACGCCACCTCTTCAGCCGACAACGCTGCCCATGCTGGGTATTCTGAACGCCCACGGAGCAACCACCATTGCTCAAACGCAGGCGGAAACTTAGCTAAATTTGCCGACTGCCCTTTGCGCACATCATCACGCATGCGCCAAACAAAGCGCTTGGCCAATGGCAACAAATTGGCTGACTGATCAAACATGTTTCTGAATCACAAAGCTATTCGACAGCATCTTTTCTTCTTCACCCACCATGCCGTCTTCACGCACCTCTAGGCAGCGGCAACCTGCGGACTCAATGATTTTAAAAATCTCATGCTGAGGCAAAAAGTGCATCTCTAGTGTTTTGGGTGCGGGGGTGTTTAGATAACGCTCAGCCTCAAACAGGTACCCATTGCGATAGGTGGGTATCTGCAAATACGCCACCCCATTGGGCTTGAGCCTATCGAGCAAAGCGCGCAGCATCCACGCCATCACAGGCGGCGGGTTGTGCTGCAAGGTAATGACCGAGAAAATAGCATCCACAGCGGGTAAATCTTCTAGCGTGTGAATGGTGTCTAGCTGCTTCAGCTCGGCGTTTTCTACGCCCTCCGTCTTTAAGTGCTCTCGTGCCAAAGCCAAATGGTGCGCCGAAATATCGGTTGCCAACACTCGCGTGAGCGACTTGGCCAAATAGTTAGTCACACGCCCTACGCCGCAGCCGACCTCTAGGCACAGCTCTATCAAATTGGGGTTGATGTTGTTGCGGCGCAGCGCCGCCAAAAACAAATCGCAGCTGTACTTGCCCGAGCGGTAAAACTGCTCTTTGTGCGTTGCAAACTCATCCATGTGGTACTGCGGTTGCGTCACCACCGACCAATAAGGGTCGGTCTCGCCCAAGTACTCCCACTCTTGGTGAATGCGCTCAAACATTTGAGCCAGTGCTTCCTCAGTCACAGACACTTCCACCGGAATACTGGGCATATTGAAGGGGTGGCGCTGCCGCACAAACTGCTGCGCGCCTAGCGCCTCACCCATTCGCTGGCGAAACTCAGCCGAGCCAATAAACGCCTCGCGCAGCTTTGCAACCGAATGCACGGTTTGGCACAAATTGTTGACCACCTCGTCGTTCTCGGGGTCTCGCCCCAGCAACAACTGATAAGCCAGCACCACATCGTTATGGGTTAACAAAACTTATTTCTCTTTCTTCATAACCAACCCAGCACAAAGCGCATCACACGCGTTGTACCGCTAGAAAACACCCTAAAGCCCAAACGCACATGCGTGGCCCCATCAGGAACAGTCCATTGTTGATTTTGGTTGGTTTCAAACATTTCTTCAGCTACTAAGCCGCCGCGCTCGGTTTCGAACCGCACCATCAGCTCTATGGGCAAGCCCGGCCCTTCGACCACATGAAACTTGAGGCCTTCTTGCCCACCCAACTCTTCAATTGGCAGCGCATTTTCGGCCCAAATAAAAGCATGGTTGCCATCAGGAATTTCGGACACCAAATGCCAACCAAATTTATCTAGTGTGCCGTGCAAAGTAGCACCCTCGTTGGCCGTGCCAAACGCTTGCGCTAAGTTTTGCAAACGCCACGCGGGCTTACCCAGCCATGCGGGCATGTGCACAGGCATGACCTCGGCTTTTGCATACAGCTCGTCAATGCTGCGGCCTTTATTCAGCTCAAAGTCGTCCACCACAGCAGACACATCGGCCTGTGCCAAGCCTTGCAGCCATGCATCTTGGCAGTAGCTAAAAGCATCTAGCGCCATAGCGCCTTCAGCCATGGCCTCAGGCAAAGGTTGATCTGAAGCCACAAAGCCCAGCCATTCAGCTACAGATACACCATCCAAACTCTCTGCTTTCATCACTGCACATCGCGTCTGAACATGTGCCATGGGCCTGTAAAGCGCCTCTTGGTTCACCCAGTTTGGCCCAGTTGCATCAGCACAGAACATAGCCGCCTTGCCCAGCACAGGCGCATCGCAGTAGCGCGTGCCTAAAAGAAGGTCTAGCAAATAGTTGGGGCCGTAATAGTCGTTGGCATGCCAACCTGCAGCCCATTGAACGTCTGCCAATAAAGCGGCAACTCCCTGCTCAGCAGCCGATTGCGGCAAGCAGCTGATACGTTCGTCAGTTATAGCTGTCTGCATGGCAGTCAAATCTGGGCCTTCTGCCACAAACAACACAGCGCGCCAATCTACCCCTTCTTGGGCAAGTAGCATTTGCTCAATACGTTGCAACTCGGCCATAGTAGTCACAGCGGCCACCACACACACGTTAGGTAGGCGTTGTTTTTGTTCTGGGCGGTCAAACACAATGCTGTACACACGCTCTAGCCTATGAGCATAGGTGTGCTCTAGCAATACCTTGCGCACGCCGGCCAAAGCCACCTTGCTGCGCAAAACGGGGTTATCTACCAGCCCTTGCAGGCGCTGGCGAATTTCGTCAGCGTTGTCGCTGGTAATGACTAAATCGCCAAACAAGAACCGAATACCCGGCGATTCGTTGCTGATGGTGACCGTGCCCGAGCCTAGAAGCTCAAACACACGGCGCGCAAACATAGACTCTGAATTTTTAACAGTATTTAGATTGATACCAAATGTGTAGCCTTTATAGGCAATATCTATTTGATCGGGTGACAATGAACCTTTGATAAAAGGTTGGTATTGATCTGGAAATCGGTAATTAACATCATGCGAACCATAGTATCGATCATAAATATCCAATTCACATAAAGATGAAACCCCATCAAAAGCATTTCTCAAATCTTTAATACGCTGAGGATAGCGGACATAGAAAGACCCCGCAAACGATACTGAAAAATTACGAAAAAATAATTCGAGCGGATTATTTAATTTAGATTGACATGCAAATGGCAGCAAATAAACGCGATGTTGCCGCAACAACCTCTTATACAAAGGGATGCAATTTATATCGGATGTGAGAATAAAGTCGAAATCTTGAGCATTAAATACAAATCTATGAAAATCTACAGGATCTTCCTTGCACCAAAAAGCAGTCTTTATTCGATTTCTCTTACAGTAATCAAGAAGCGCTGTCAATTCTACAGAGGTCTTATTGACTTTACCGTGCCACAAGCCGTTGATACCAAACCAGGCCGACTCAATGAATAAAAAATCTATTTTCTCAGAAGATATTTGATCAAACCAATCATTAGGCGTCAAATGTATGAAATTACTTTCAGGAGAAAAACACAAATTACTAAAACTATCCATAATAGCTGCAATTCTTATCGAAGATTGCAAAATAGACATGGATTTAGAACGCATTGGAATTTTATTTCAACTCAATGCACACAAGCTTGGATCTCCAAACATAACAAACCAATCACCGCCTGTACGCCATGATTGAAGTGGCTTACGATCGCAAATTATTTTAAGAGCACGATTATCTTGCATTTTTTTGTAATAAATTTGCAACCACCCCATATTTTGCCGATCGAAATGTTCTTTTTTAATTGATGAAGAATTTTCGGTATAAGCAAGAAAACGTTCTGGAATTTCAATGACTTGTATCATTCGCCGCATCATTCTAAGTAACCCATCATCAGCAGGCGGTTTTAATAACTCAATACCGTTGGCATCAGCCACTGAAATAATGATTGAAAGCGCTTGGAGGGCTGACAAGCTGTAATCAATGGCCATTTGCCCTCTGTCTAACTCCAAAGGAAGAAACCCATCATTATTCACCATTTTAGATTTTTTTTGAGCTATTGAGATAGCCTTCTCAAGAAGTTGAGGTCGATTCAAAGCTACCGCGGACAAAGCAAATGATGCGCCCGTCCAATCCTCAATGTTATTATCATATTTATATTTATTTTCCAACCAGATTAACCGATCCACCAAACGTGATATCCAGGCCTTGATTTCCACATCTTCTTCTTGGTCAATCCAAGCACCGTCCCGCAAAAGTAAATAGGTCATGACGGGTGTGACAGACATCAAACGAACAGCACCACCACCACGTATGTCATCAGACCCTGTAAAAGCATCGGTTTTAGAAAATTGCAACAAATGTCGCAAAGTGCATTCTGCTATTATTCTTCTTGAATTGCCATCCGATTTAATCAAATTAACATTTTGGATTGCCAAAAAGTTTTGTTCATCTGAAATAACTTTTCTAAGTTCAATGAATCGTTTGTGCAAGACAGGATCAATCACAGATGATTTTTCATCTTTATAATAAGCAACTGATTCAACCTTGTGAGGCAAAACAGGCAAAGGTGGACAAATCAACGTGATTTTCGAGTTGCCAAATTTTTTTATCTGCTCAGGTAATTCCACAGGAGAAGTGACATTCCGACCTACAACCCCATCCAAGGAAAATAAAAAAATAAATAATACAAAAAAGTTCCTCATGCTTTTAGTTATTTCAATGAGAACATTTTTACCGTTTATTGGATATTCTTTATTTCTTGATTGATGATGACGTTCTTGCTACTTTGAATGCGAACACGATCACTTGCAGCCTTTGACATCAAGACAAATTTTTCAGGTGAATGATAAATATCGGAAATTGCATCAGCCAATCCCTGCCAATCTTCACCATTAACAGCATAACCACACTTTTCATCCACAAATTCGGAAATTGCTGCTACCGCGTTAGTAATTGGAATTAAGCCAGAAGCCATTGCTTCATCTCTTGAAACACCATGCGAGTCCCAGCGCGTTGGACAGAGAAAAATACCATACTCTTTATGCAACTGGGAAATTTCAGACTGCTTTAAAAAACGCCTTTCGATGATCACATTATCAAAATCTCGCAGGGGTAAGAGAGTTTCATCAAATAGTTTCCCATCGCCAATAATCCTAAATTCGAGATCCTTAAACCATGAATTTTTTGAAAGTGATAGTATGGCCTGAACGCTCAGATCATTAGCATATTGTCGAGATGCAAAAGGTCTGATTGATAATATTTTTTTACGCTGCTCAGGCAGTTTTTCCACATGAGAAAATAGTTCGACATCAATTGGATTGTGAATAATTTGATACTTATTTTTTGGCAATCGAATTTCTTGGTCATTCATTACCTCTTCAGCAAAATAATTTGATACAAATACGAACTTCAATTTTTCAGGCATATTTTTCAATAAGCCTTGCCAGAATTTCATTCTGACATCACTTTCTAAGGTTGCAGCACGACGTTGCTCCTCATTTTCATAATTGTATTCTCGTCTGTACCAAGGTTGAATTTCTGCGCCATGAACCCATACAGTAACATTGATTTTGTCAATATGAAGTTGCAAAACCTCCCACATTGCAGCATCTAAAAAATGGACAAGTACATTTTTATAATTTCCACTAGTCAAAAGTCGATGTAAGACTTCTTGAGAACCTGTAATGACATCCACGTTCGAAAACTCATGGTAAGAATGTGTTTCGTCTTTTCTTAAGCGAAAAACATCGACTTTGACGCCCCGCTGTGCATAGGCAATCACCCTGCTGTGCACAAATCCGTTTCTGTAGAGGTCGTCATACGTTGGATAATTGTTTGTCAAAACCAATACATCACTGCGCCCCAGAACTCGCTCTGGAGCAAGTTGACGATGCCCCCACATGAGCATTTTCACTGTTGTAATACCTGCCCCCATGACCCGCCAACCAAGACGAATAAAAGCTGTATTTTCAGGAATTGCTGTTTTGTGATTGCGACTCCCTGTATGTATGGAGTGACTGATTTTTTGCTTCTTGTGATCAAGGTAAACAAAAACATATTGCAAATTCAAACCCGGACTGTTGTCCATATGAGTCAACAGGACATCGGAAGCAGGAAATTGTGAAAGAGGAACATCAATTTTTGAATAAAAATACTGATGTTTAACGTCTTCTAAAGATGATTGGACACGAAATCCTTCAGGAACAACTTCAAATTTGACCAATGCAGAAGTATTTTTGCCCGTTAACTCCATGAGTTTTTGGGCATTCCAGACAGGTAAACTTGATTCATCAAATTGTGCTGCAGGTATTTGTTCTGCGATCATGGTAAGTTCATCAATGGTAAGTCCCAGATCCCATGACTCATCATTGACGCGATTTTCTATCTCTACTATTTCCGAATGATTAAATCCATTTTTACAGTAATTGAATTGATCAATTGCCAATCCAAAATTCAAATAATTTGATTCATAAAAATTTAAAATCCATGAATTAATTAAATTAGCCATGTCTATTTGACTGGAATTTATAATACCAGCACGAACTAGAATCAATGAATTATCATGGTATGCCGAATTCGATTGAATTGGATGTATCACATTTGAAATTAAGGAAAAATGTGCTTTTTTCCCAATTATATTTTTATCACTGTATGTCGTAGCAATTGCCAAGTCAAGCAAATAATTAGGCCCATAATAATCCTCAGGAACCATTAATGACAGCCAATCTCCTTGTTGCAATACCTCGCCAAATAAAATAGAATTAACCTCATTGGATTTAATTAATTTTATTGTTGTTTCAATTGAGAATTCAGCTTTAAAACTATCCATCTCAGGACTTAACAATACAACCAAACTTTTTTTCTCGTGCTTTTGACACAAATATGAAGCGATGATATTTTTAAATTCAACGGTATTTTTTGCTTTAGCAACAACTACTATTGTTGGCAAATGATTTATTCGCAATCGATGAAGTGTTTTGCTCGCAATATAGGACAACCTCTGACCATAAGAATGTTCAAGCATGACCTTTCTGAGGCCCGCCAATCTAAGCTTGCAATTGCGTTCGAAATCCAAAGAGTGTATACGCTGGACAATTTCTTGACCACTGTCACTGACAATGACTAAATCACCGAACATTACCCGAATGCCGCGTGAAAAATTACTAACTGTCAGTGTATTAGATCCCAACAACTCATAGACACGACGAGCAAACATTGTTTGAGATTGCTTCACCGAGTTTAAATTAATTGAATAATTATATCCTTTGTAAGCTTTATCTATTTCATTGAATGGCAACGTGCCCACAATATAGGGTTGATAAGCATCTGGAAACTGATAATTGCTATCCTCTTTACCAAAATTTCGATCATAAATTTCCAATGGTTTGAAGTTAGGAAATTCCTCTACGAAATTCTCCAAATCGATGGTTCGTTCAGGATATCGTACATAATAAGCACCAGCAAAACAAAATGCATCTTTACGCTCATAAAGCTCAATAGGGTTATGTGTTTTAGGCTGACAGGCAAATGGTAAAAAATAAACGCGACTATGCCCGAATGCTGCTTTATACCTTGCAATACAGTCCATATCAGTGGTAAACACATGATCAAACTGTTGAGCCATGGTTAAAAATGTATCAAAATGAACTGGATCTTCTTTATTCCAGAACATAGTCGGAATATGTTTTTCTTTACACCAATTCAATGCATTTCGTAACTCTTGGCTCAGTGTAGCAATCTTCCGGTCCCACAGATCATCCTTTCCGCGCCAAGCTGACTCAATGAATAATAAGTCAGGTTTAAACTCTTCTAATTCCTGGACTGCATTTGCAGGCGTCAATTGAAAAAGTTCGCATTCAGGTGCATAACTGTGATAAGTAAACTCATCCATGACGCAAGCCACACGAAGCTTGTCCAGGGGCATCTGGGCGTAATCACGTCCGCCTTGTGTTCGCCACAGTCGTTGCTCACACATGCGAATATTCGCCCAAAACATATTTTCACCGAGCAGGCGGGATGCCTGCTGATAAAGCTCAAAAGCTTCAGCATACTGTGCGGATTGAAATGCTTCAGCAGCTCGCCGAACAATCGACGGTTTCATCTTTGGTTCCCTATTAACTCAAGCCAAAAGACCGACTGCATCAATCACTTGAGCATGCGCACGGATATCAGAAAGTCGTTCAATGAAAACGCCATGCTTAACCAACACACACACCACATCTGCAGTGTCTAAAGCTTCTTGAAGGGTATTCAATTGAAGATTATCTGCTCTTAATTTACTTGGAAGCTCAATAATATTAGGTTCTACACCAATGACTTGACATCCTAAATCAACCACCTTCTTCGTAATTTCAACTGCCGGACTTTCACGTAAATCATCAATGTCCGCTTTAAAAGAAAGGCCTAAACAGGCGACCTTGATATCCGCTATGCTACGGCCTGGTTGACGCGACAGGGTTTCCGTCACTGCAATTTTTATTTTGTCGAGCAGCCATTCTGGTTTGAAATCATTCACCTCCCGAGCCATGCGAATGATGTTGGCAATTTGAGGGCTTGTGTCCACAATGAACCAAGGATCAACCGCAATACAGTGCCCTCCTACACCTGCTCCCGGCTGCAAAATATTGACCCGCGGATGACGATTGGCCAAAGCAATGAGTTCCCAAACATTGATGTCCAAATCAGCGCAAATCATGGACAACTCGTTTGCAAAGGCAATATTCACATCACGGAAGCTGTTCTCTGTCAGCTTGCACATTTCGGCGGTGCGTGCATTGGTCTCCACCAAATCGCCCTGCACAAAGGTTTTATAGAGCGCGGCTGCCATGAATGTGGCTGTGCGGGTCATGCCGCCAATCACCCTGTCGTTAGACACCAGTTCTTGCACCACTTTACCCGGTAGCACGCGCTCGGGGCAATAGGCAATCTGAATGTCTGCACTTTCTTGCTTTTGCTGCGGAAAGCTCAAGTCTGGCCTAGCTGCGGCCAACCATTCAGCCAGTTTTTCTGTCGTGCCTACGGGCGAGGTGGATTCCAAAATAACCAAATTGCCTTTGGCCAATACTGGGGCAATGGCTTTGGCAGCCGATTCGATATAGCTCAGGTCAGGCTTGTGGCCATCGGTAAAAGGTGTGGGCACTGCAATTAAAAAGGCTTCCGCAGGCTCTGGCTTGGTGGTAGCGCGCAAATAACCTTGCTGCACCACCGCTTGCACCAACATATCGAGGTCTGGCTCGATAATGTGAATCTTGCCTTGGTTGATGGTGTCGACAGCATGTTGGTTCACATCCACACCAATGACCTTCTTTTTACGAGAAGCAAACATGGTGGCAGTGGGCAGGCCAATGTAGCCAAGGCCAATCATCGAAATGGTATTAAACATAGCTAGCTTTCTCTTCTCTCTGGTTTATTGTTTGAATGAACGAATAGCGGCCACGATGCGGCTAGATGCCAAGCCGTCGCCATAGGGGTTAAGGGCGCGGGCCATGCTTTGGTAGGCCGCAGGGGCATCTAAGAGTCTGTGGGTTTCAGCCATAATTTTTTGTAGATCTGTCCCCACCAGCTTGACAGTGCCTGCCTCTACGGCTTCGGGGCGCTCTGTGGTGTCGCGCATGACCAACACGGGCTTGCCCAGTGAGGGGGCTTCTTCTTGTACACCGCCAGAGTCGGTAATGATGATGTGGGCTTGGCTCATCAGGTACACAAAGGGCAAGTAGTCTTGCGGCTCAATCAGGTGTACGTGGCTGGCAGAGCCCAAGATGCGTTTGACGGGCTCTTGCACAGATGGGTTCAAATGCACGGGGTACACAATTTGAACGTCTGGTCGTTCGCTGAGCGTTTTCAGAGCTTGGCAAATACGCTCAAAGCCATCGCCAAAGTTTTCGCGGCGGTGGCCTGTAACCAAGATGAGTTTTTTGTTGGGGTCCAAAAAGCCAAATTGCTGTTTAAAGCCTTCAGCTAAAGCGGGTGTTTTGAGTTTTTCCACCACTTGCTGCAGGGCATCAATGACGGTGTTGCCCGTCACCAAAATGTGGCTGTCTGTCACGCCTTCACGCAACAAGCTATTTTTGGCGCGCTCAGTGGGGGCAAAGTGCAAAGCGGCAATACGACCCACCATGCTGCGGTTCATCTCTTCGGGCCAAGGCGCATAGATGTTGCCTGTGCGTAAACCAGCCTCGACGTGGCCCACAGGGATTTTTTCGTAAAACGCGGCCAACGCAGCAGCCATGGTGGTGGTGGTGTCGCCATGTACCAACAGCAAGTCGTATTTGTTCTTTTTAAACAAGTCGCGCATGCCCAGCAAGATGTTGCTGGTGATGTCGGTCAAGTCTTGGCCTGGCTTCATGATGTTCAGATCATGGTCGGGCTTGATATCAAACAGATCAAGCACTTGGTCTAGCATTTGACGATGCTGGGCCGTGACACACACTTGTGCATCAATGTCGGCAGCGGCCTTGAGTGCATTCACAACGGGAGCCATTTTGATGGCTTCTGGACGGGTTCCAAATACAGATAAGACTCGCATTGATTTGACTTTGTTTAATTTGTTTGTCGATGGATGGAAAGAAGTGCAGCGTCTTTTTCCATACGAATAATTTGATAGCTATGCGGGATATTTGCGTCACTAAGCTCTTGTCGCCACTGACTCAAAATTTCTTGCTCATCCTCGCGAATGAAGTCATCCAACAAGAAATCAATATCAGCCAATGGATATTGGGCCAGCACATGTTGTAAAGCTGGATAGCGTGCGTGTGGGCCTGTGGCTGCTGGTGGGCCGTCAATCACCACCAGTATGCGTTTGCCCGCTTGGTTGATGTCTGTAGCAAACTCTGCCAAGGCACTGGCGCAGTCGTAATACGAGTACTGCTTCCCATCTGCCCCCATACAAGGCACGAGAGGTGTCAGCTTTAAATGAATGTGGCTAAATAGTCCATCCACTTCAAGTTTGTTTTTGGTTTGCAACCAATACTGCTCTAGATGATCAAAGGCCAAATGTTGAAACTCTTTGTGTTTACGAACATTGGCAATAAGCCATGACGATGTGCCGGAACCGAACTCAACCACCAAGTCATAGGCTTGAGTTTCGAGCTGCTTGATCAAGTACAAGCCAAAGTCTGGACATACGGGCCAGCCATGAAAGTTTGGTAACAGCTGCCCTGTGGCTAGGTAATGTTGAATGCCCAAATAGGCTTCAATTTGCTTGATGGTATTAGCCGCTTGGCTGCTCACCAAACTCTGCAACTGATCGAAACGCAACAGAAGCTTGCTCTCAGGCAAGGGGGCTGCATTTTTAGTACGGCTGTGACGAGTGCGCTTAACCACGTTTCTTTACTGGCTTAGCAGGTGCTGCTTTTTTAGTAGTTACCTTTGAAGGAGCAACTTTTTTGGTGGCCGCCTTACTTGGTGATGCTTTTGGTGCTGCAACTTTTTTTGCAGCAGGTTTAGCTATTGCTGGTGGTTTGACTGCAGCTTTACTGGGCTTAGCGGTTACCTTGCTTTTAGCTGAAGGCTTTACAACAGGAGCCGCCAACTTTTTAGGTGCCTCAGTAGCTTCATTCGGGGCAGCATCCGCAGGCGATTGCTTAGGCGTCAAGAGCTTGCGCAAAGTTTCGATAGACCCATTCACCAGTCCTGCCCAATCGCCCCACAAACGAGAGATAGCTACTTTGTTGGTTTGCAGGTGCTCCACTGCTGCGGGTAACAATGCGATGAAAGACAGCAACAAGGCTTGGTCTTGCGGCGAGAGCTTGGTCCACACGCCTAGGTCTGCTAGCTGTTTGTTGAGGTCAAAGCGCAGCTCTAGCTTGCCACCAAAGTCGTCCCACGACTCTTCAAACCAACTGTCAAAGGGTTGGGTTTTGCCGTCGATGCGCGGGAATTCAAGCTTGGGATATTTAGAAAAGCTGCCAGGCTGAATATTTGCCGCGCCCAAGCGCATTTCAAACTTGGGCCATGTTTGGCGTCCGTAGCTGGCGTCGGTAAACACGAGCCACAAGTGTTCGTAATCGGGGTTGATGAGTTCGCGCTTGAGTTGAACAGTGGTGTAACGGAAGACGCTGGGTAAGGCACGAATATCGGCCACAAGCGGGAGCAACGCTTGCTTCCAAAACGAGTGGTCAAAGTCCTCTGGCGCGTTGGCAGCCGCTGTTGGACTGATGGCAAAGAAGTATTCGATAGCGGTGGCAGCGCTGCGAATTTTGCGCCACTCTGCAGTGCTGATGTTGCGAAAGTTTTGCACTACCAAGGCACGAGGAATGAGCTCGACCTGACCGATGCGCAAACCAACTTTGCCGTTTACCAAGCAAGTGGCAAATTTAAGCTCTGGCAGCACATGACCATCCAAGGTGCAGTTGGTAACTTGCCAGTCAACCGTGGGTGTATCTGAGAACGAATCCACGGCCACGGGGGCGATGGTTTCGTAATCGAGGTAGTTGGGCAAACGCGCTTCCAGGCGCTGCCAACGCTGGGTGTGCGCCTGTGCAGCTTTTTGCTGCTTTTGAAGCTCTAAGAAGTAGTGCTCTAGCTCTTCTTGCACTTGATGCAACTGCAAGAGCATGAGGTCGTTTTCCTGCTTGAGCTCGCGTTGCTGTGCCGTGAGCTGAGCCTTGAGGGCTGTGACCTCAGCCTGCAAAGCTACTTTTTCTTTACCTAAAGCGTCTTTGTCTTTAGTCAGTGCGTCTTTGGCAGCTACCGCTTCGGCCAGTTGTTTGGCCTTGGTGTCGCGGTCTGTGGTGAGGGCCGCTTTGTCTGCTGTGAGAGATGCTTTTTCTTTGGCTAGCGCGTCTTTGGCAGCTACCGCTTCGGCCAGTTGTTTGACCTTGGTGTCACGGTCTGTGGTGAGTGCTGTTTTGTCAGCCGTGAGGGCTGCTTTTTCTTTGGCCAGCGCGTCTTTGGCAGCTACCGCTTCGGCCAGTTGTTTGGCCTTGGTGTCGCGGTCTGAGGTGAGCGCTGTTTTGTCAGCCGTGAGGGCTGCTTTTTCTTTAGCGAGTGCGTCTTTGGTAGCTACCGCTTCAGCCAACTTTGAATTGGCTGTTTGCAGTTGGTTTTGACTGGCTTGCTCTTTGAGAAAAACTGTTTCGAGTTCTTCTTGTACCTGATGCAGTTGCTGCAAAAGCAAGTCAGCATCCGCTTTTGCGCTGGCTATCTCTTCGGTTTTTGTTTGAAGTTCTTTCTTAGCCGCTTCAACTTGTTTGAGTAGCTGCGCTGCTTCAGTTTTACTAGTAGTTGCAGCTTGCTTGTGTTGCGCAAGCTCTTTTTCAAGAGCTGTCAACTTAATAGCCTGACTAGCGACTTCTGCCTCTAGTCGCTTGATGTTGTCTTTGAGAGCTTTTTCTTGAAGGTCGAGCTTCTTTTGCGTCTCTTTACCAATAATCTTCAAAACAAAACCCTAACTAAATTTACTTGGCAAACAAAAACTTGTATGCATTGGTCAGTGCATCATTCACGTCGATGGACGATTGGTTCAGCAAAGCCAAGATAGCCTCTGACTGCGAGGTGACCGAGGTGACGTAGTCGCTCTTGACCTGAAACACAGTCTGAGTAGCGTTCAAGATATCTACCGCGCTACGCACGCCGCCTTCGTAGCTTTTGATGTTGGCTTCAAGGCTCAGCTCTGCGGCTGAGATGGCGTTCTTTTGGATGGACAACACTTCAAAGCCAGTCTCGACTTGTTCGCGCAGTTTCTCTACTTCAACGCGGGTTTTTTCTTCGATGTCGCGGGTAGCCTCTTTGGCTTTGAGCCAGTTGGCTTGCACGCTTTGACGGGCGTAGTAGCTGCTGACCTGCAAGGGCATGTTGACGGCTACGCCTGTGTAGTTGGTAGTGACGTTGGCAGCAATTGAGCTGCGATACGTGGCAGAAACAGTGGGCAATAGACTGCCTGTTGATTTCTCCACTTCTAGCTCGGCCACGCGTTCGCTAAAGCGAACAGCTTGCAAAGAGGCGTTGCCCTGTAGGGCTGCGTCAAGGTATTCAGCCATGGGCTTGAGGGGCACTTTGCGGTCTTTTTGCTGAAGCACAAAGTCTTTGACGTTGGGTCGTTCGCCAGTGATGGCAGCGTATTGTTTGACGGCCACTGTCAAAGCGGTTTTGTAACTCAGGTGTTGTGCTTTGGCTTGAGCGGCCTTCACCTCGATGTCACGCAGGTCGGTGACTGTGCCCTGCCCTAGTTCGAGCTTCTTTTTGGCAGCCAAGGCTTGCTGGTCCAACGCAGACATTTTGGCTTCGTTGAGGCTGATGTTTTCGTTGGCCAAGATGATGGCGTTGGCAGCTTTGAGCAAGCGGCTAGCCAAATCTTGGGTTTTGACCACAAAAGTAGCTTCAGCAAAGCCATCGCGTGGTGAGGCTTGACGCAGCGTAGCCAATCGACCCAAATCAATCAACGGCTGGGTGACTCGGTACGTGGTTCGGTTGGTGGTGTCTGTGTCCAAGTTTTGCGTGCTGATGGTTGCCTCAGGCAAATACGACACACGTGCTTGGGTGGCGCTGGCTTGGTTGGCTTGGCGCTCGGCAATGGCTGTTTGGAACGTGGGGTCGTAGGCCATGGCTTTTTGGAAGTCGGCCATCAAATCGGCGGCTGAGGCGTGGTTCGCCCACGCTACCGCCACAAGCGCACCGAAGGTGGCTTGTTTGAAGTATTTTTTAAGCATTTCTAATAGCTTTCTTGTTTAGCAATTAATCATCTAATCTATCAGATTTTGATGAAAAATCGCTGTTTTTGACAGTTTTGATGAACAAATTTGTCAAAGACGAAAAAAAGCCACCACAGCCTAAAAACTGTGGTGGCGAAAGAGATTAAGAAATCTTCTTGTCGAGTATGTCTGCACCGAAGACGTCGAGCAGCGCGTTGGCGTCGTTGACACCCAGCAGTTGGACATCTGTAGGCACCAGAACTTGGGTTTGTGCCGTGATCTGGTAAGACTCGGAATCGTTTTCGCCTTTGAGCACGTCGATTTCGGTAAAGCCAAGACTGAAGAGCTTGGCCAACAAATCGGTGATGTCGCCTTGGTTGAACTGGTCGAAGGTGGCTTGGTCGACAACCAAGCCAGCATCTTTGCCAGAGAACAAACCGTCGTTGACAGGGGCGTCAGAGCCATGCGTGAAGCCAGCGATGATGGAGGCAATGTCTGCGTTCTCGCCCAAGCCCACATAGAGCTTGTCGACGCTTTGAGCCGAGAGTACTTCGTCCACACCCAAGTCGGCCATGGCTTTGAGGCTGGTGTTGAGCACCTTGCTGTCGCCTGCATCGATGGCAAATGTGGTGGATGGCAAGGCATGCAGCATGCCTGATTCATACAAGGCTGCAGACAGGTCGTCGTTGATCTTGACGGACGCGCCGGTTTCGACCTCGACATTTGACATGCCTGAGCTTTGCAGTGCGTCTATGAGATCACCAAAGTTCGAAGCGCTGGTCAGGCCCGTACCAGTGAGTGCAATGACGTTGACTTCGGTTTGAGCCAAATTAATGGCAGCGCCCAATTCTGTTTGGACGGCGGGGATGGCGTTGACTTGCAACTGGAAGTCAACGCCGCTGGCGAGCCAATTGAAGCTATCAATGTTGGTGGCAAGCGCAGAGCTTCCCTGCAATGCCGAAGTGTCGATGCCCAAGGTGTGCACGCCAGCTGCTTGGATGGCAGTGGTAATGCTTGACAGGCTCGTGCTACTGGAGAGATCGGTGATGTGAACGGTGTCAACACCCAATTGACTGAGGTTGTGGGTATGAATGCCGAGGTAGGTGGATCCTGCGTTGGCATCCACAGTCACAAAGTCAGCCGATGCAAAGTTCAGCCCCGCGTTGATGATGGACCCCAGTTGAAGCTCATCCAAGTGCGCTGAGCCTGCGGTAGCAAAGCCACCGATGTCGATGGTGTCGAGTTGCACGCCATTGTTGTTGCGTACTTGATTGACTGTGAAGTCCATCAAGGATCCGCCTTGAGGTGCGGGTAGACCATCTTCATTCAAGAACTGCTGGAGTTCGCTTTGCGAAGCGAAGTTGAGTTGAACTTCATCAACACCAAGCTGTTGCAAGTTGTTGATGTTTTGCGCCACTTGGTGCAACTGCGTGTTGTTAGCAACTTCAAGCGTGACGTTGATGTCGGCATCAGCACCAAATGATGGCAAGCCACTGCTAAGGTCGATGTTTGGCCCATTGCCCAGATTGACATTGAGGTCGTGGGGACCGTCTGAGCCTGCAAGGGAAACCATGTCAATGCCGAGTTTTTTGAGCTCGGACAGGCTGGTAGAGAGGTGTGTGCCACTGGCTTCCAAGGTGACCGCATCGTTGGCAGCGAACTCTAAGCCTTGCTCAAACAAAAAGCCGGCTTCAGCTTGCGTCAGCGCGACTGCGTTTGACGCCATGTCGATGGTGGTGACGCTGACGGGCTCTTCACGCAAGGCATCTAGCGAATTTTCAAACGAACTGGCCGATGCAGTGGCCGTGAGGCTGGCTTGCAAAACAGGCTGGCTATCAAACAAGGCATCAAACGCGGATTGGTCTGCCAAGTTGAGCAAGACATGATCAATGCCTAGCGCTGCCAAGTCGACACCGGCAGTGGTGGCCAGTGTGCTGAGCTCGTTGAGCTGCGTGGCATCTGCTACGTGCAAGGTGACATCAAGTGCAGATGCAAATTTTGGCAAGCCGCCTTGAGCAAGGTTGATGGCCGAGCCAGTGCCAAAGTCAACATGCAAGTGACCACCGGGCATGCCGCCCGTTACAGACACGGCATCGACACCGAGTTTTTGCAAATCTTTGAGGGTGCTGCCTAGGGTGGTGCTGTTAGCGTCCAGGACTTCAGCGAATGTCACTTGGTCGTTGGCAGCAAAGCTGACGCCTTGATCGACTAAGTCTGCAGCCTCTGTAGTTGAGATGCTGACTACGCCTGCAACGTTGACGCCGCCCAAATCAAGGATCGTGCCCACGTCTTGGGTGTGGAGCAGTCCAACTTGACTCACAAACGCGTTGTTGTCACCGAGTGCTTGAAGTTCGGTTGCAAAGCCACTGTTGCCATCCGTGTCGAGCACATCCATTTTGATGCTGTCGATATTGGCCGCGCTGATTTGTGCAGCCATCCCTGAAGCTGTGCTGAATTCAGCAGTGTTCGCAACGTTAAGAGTGACATTTAAGCCACTATCAAAACTGGCCAACTTAGCGCCTGCTGCCAAGTCGGCAGCTGTCATACCACCCATGTCAACCGTCATGCTGCTAACGCCTGATGCGCTGATGGCATCAACGCCGAGCTTTTGCAAGTCTTTGAGGCTAGTGCTGAGGTGTGTGCTGCCAGCGGCCGCTTGCACTTCTATGTTGTCGTTGGCTGCAAAGTGCAAGCCATCGGTTACCAAGCCACTGGCTTGCACATCGCTCAGGTGCATGGCAGTTGTGCTGCCCATATCGATGGTGTTGATGCCCAAGCCTTCAGTGCGCACAGCGCTAAGGCTTTGGTCGAGTGCAGAGTTGCTGCCCACATTGGCAGCTAACAAGGCGTCGAGTTGGGTTTGGCCTGCAAGGTTGAGCGAGATGTTGTCTAGGCCTTGAGCGGCCAAGTCCACGCCCGCAGTGCCTGCCAAGGTGGCGACTTCAGCAAGTTGACTCACACCATTGACATCGAGTGTGACGTTGAGGGCGCTGTCTGTGCCAAACGATGGCAATGCACCGTTGGCAGTGTCAATTGCAGCGCCATTGCCCAAGGTGACATGAAGATCTGCACCTGCTGCTGCACCTGTGACGGTGACGGTGTCCACACCGAGCTTTTGCAAGTCTTTGAGGCTAGTGCTGAGGTGTGTGCTGCCAGCGGCCGCTTGCACTTCTATGTTGTCGTTGGCTGCAAAGTGCAAGCCATCGATTACCAAGCCACTGGCTTGCACATCGCTCAGGTGCATGGCAGTTGTGCTGCCCATGTCGATGGTGTTAACGCCCAAGCCTTCAGTGCGCACAGCGCTGAGGCTTTGGTCGAGTGCAGAGTTGCTGCCCACATTGGCAGCTAACAAGGCGTCGAGTTGGGTTTGGCCTGCAAGGTTGAGCGAGACGTTGTCTAGGCCTTTAGCGGCCAAGTCCACACCTGCCGTGCCTGCCAAGGTTGCGACTTCAGCAAGTTGGCTCACACCATTGACATCGAGTGTGACGTTGAGGGCGCTGTCTGTGCCAAACGATGGCAATGCACCGTTGGCAGTGTCAATTGCTGCTCCATTGCCCAAGGTGACATGAAGGTCTGCACCTGCTGCTGCACCTGTGACGGCGACGGCATCAACACCGAGCTTTTGCAAGTCTTTGAGGCTGGTGCTGAGGTGTGTGCTGTTGGCGTCTTCGGTGATGGTGATGGTGTCGTCAGCGGCAAATGACAAGCCGTTGTCGATGAGCGTGGCAGCTTGCGCCTCGGTCAACGAAGCAGCCGCGCCCATGTCAACGGTGGTGACGGTCAAGCCGCTGGAACGGATGGCAGCCAAATCAGCAGCCAAGGTGGCGTCGCTGGTGAGTGCGTTGAGCAGGTCTTGGCTAGACAGATCGATGCGCACGCTGTCGATACCAAAGTTGGACAACCCAGACAACGCAGCCACTTCGGCCAACTGATCAGCATTGGTGATGACGAGGTTGACTTGCAGGGCTGCGTTTTCAGCGGCGGAAACAGTGCCATCGGCATTGCTGTCACCAAACAAGGTCAAGCCCGTGGTGTTGGTGAGTGCTGTGCCCGCACCCAGCTCGACGTTGATGACGTTGAACCCTGCGGCGGGTTGCACAAAGGCGATGCCATCGGTCTTGAGCTGCTTGAGTGTTCGGCTAAGGGCCGTGCCCGAGGCTGTTTCGGTATTGGTTGCGCCGCCATCATCGGCATTGGTCACAATGCCCAGACCTGCGGCAACAGCACCAAGCAATGGTGCAGGAGCCACTGGGATAACCAAGCCGGCCAGTTCGAAGGACTCGGTGGCTGCCGCAGCAACAGTTTCGTCCGAAACAGCGGCTGCAGCGCCATCAGCGCTGATACCACCTGAAGCTGCAGACTCACCCGATGGCTCTAGCAAAGCCGCTTTACGCTTGCCTGCGGCTGCGCCCTCTTCTTCCAGAAGCAAGGCTTTTTCTTCCTCTTCCTCGGCAGCTTTGACCACATCTTTGGCGGTGACATCGTTGGCAGCGAGCTCGACGCCATCAAGGCTTTCTTCAATCTCGGCTAATTGCTCGTCGGTGAGGTTTTGTTCTTCAACAAAATCTGTGAGTGATTGAATATCTTCAAATACCGTACCTTTACCAGTGGCGGCGCGGACTTCTTCGACAAATAATGCCAATAATGGAAGAGTTAATGCAAGCTTTTGTAATTGCTTGGGATTGATGACGAGTTTTTGGGCTGTTTTCTTGATTAACGCGGCTAGTTTGGCGCTTCTTTGCTTGTTGCTCGTCATCTGAATTCCAATTGGGTTTTAATGCTGAAATGAAACCTATTGGGTTAAGTATAAACATTAATTTACATTTTTTAAGAGCATTTAAGTATTCTTAATCGTTGATTTATAAATGAAAATAGCAGATTTATTAATATTTAAGTGCCACTTAAATTAATTGGCAAATATCGATAAATATGAAAGTAAAAATAAAAAAGCCGCACTTGTAAAAGTGCGGCTTGATATTGGCAATTAAATTAGTTTTGAGGTTTGATTAAATATTAATCTTTGAAGGCTCGGGCTGTCTTGTCGGTGAGTGGTTTGAGCAGATAACTCATGAACGAGCGCTCGCCTGCCTTGATGATGACGTCCACCGGCATACCAGGCTGGACCTTGAGGGTACCCAAGAGCTCTAGGCCTTCTTTGGTGGTTTCGACCTGGCCTAGGTAAAACTCTCCCTCTCTCGATTCTGTTGAGATGTCTTTTTCAGGACTGATAACTTTGTCAGCTCCAACAACTGTTACAACGCCAGGGATGATGGGCGTAGTGGACTGGTTAAAGGCTGTAAAGCGCATGTCGGTGGGCATGCCTACGCGTACTTTGTCGATGATGGAGGCCGGTATTTTGGCTTGGACGATGAGGGTTTCGTCTTTGGGCACGACTTCCATCAAAACTTGCGCGCTGGTAATGACTCCACCCACGGTAAACACTTTCAGCCCCACCACGCTGCCGCTGACGGGGGCTTTGACTTCGGCCAAGTCTCGGTCGAATTTGGCCGAGTCGAGGCGCGAGGACATGGCATCGCGGTTTTTCTGAATTTCTTGCAGTTGGTTGTCAACGTCTTTGAGCAAGGCGCTGCGCAACTGGCTGATTTGCAAACGTGCGCGGGCAATGTCGGCCTGGGTGCTGGCAATGCTGCTGTCTACATCGCTTTTGGTGCGCTCGGCTTGGTTGGCTTGTGACATGGGCACAAAACCGTCTTTGGCCAGCTTGCGGGTGTTGGTCATCTCCTCGTCCAAGCTGCGCTGCTGGATTTTGCGAGAGTTGAGCATGACGCTCAGGCCACTGATTTGCTCGTTCAGGCTAGAGACTTGGCTGTTGTATTCGGCACGGCGCGAGTTGAACAGCTGCACTTGCAAGGCTTTGGCTTCGGCGACGCGTGTGTCGTCGTCTTTGAAGTGTTTGCCCAGCTCTTCAGTCCAAGAGATGGTGTTGGCGTTGTCGCGCTCGGCTTTGAGGCGTGACTCACTCGCCAACAAGTTGATGTACTGGAGCTCAACGCCGGTCATTTCGGCTTCGCTCTTGAGCGGGTTGATGCGCAATAGCACCTGCCCCTCTTCAACCTCTGCGCCTTCTTTGACCATGATTTCTTGCACCACACCGCCTGTGGGGTGCTGAATGGATTTGCGATTGCCCAGCACGCTGACCGAGCCCTGCACGGTCACACCCGCATCGATGGGCGCGAAGATGGCCCAAACAATGAATATGGCAAAGAAACCCATGAACCACTTGGCTGCGCCACGGCGAATGTCGGACTCTTCTACCTGAACAGGCTGCAGGCCTTTGTCGGCCAGCTTTTCAGGGGTGTAGGGGTTCCAAGTGTCGATCCAGCCGCTGAGCTTGGCATCGACCTCTTTGGCTTTTTCTAGCGCTCGATTGGTGTGCGATGGCTGAACGGCCAAGGGTTCGACCGATTCGTCGGGCTTGCTCATGCAGCACCCCCTGCCACAGCCGTGGGTGGCGTGGGCTCGGTGATGTCGTCAGCAGCGGGCACGGCTTGCAGGCGGCGCACGGCTTCGAGCATGTCTTTGGCTGTGCCAAAGGCCACTTGGCGGCCTTCTTTGAGGACCAGCATCATGTCGACGATGCTGACCAAACGCGGCCTGTGGGTGGTGATGATGACTGTGCCGCCGTTGTCTTTGAGGGCTTGCACCGCGCCAATGAGGGCGTTTTCGCCCACTTCGTCGAGGTTGGAGTTGGGTTCGTCCATGACCACATACTTGGGCATGCCGTAGATGGCGCGGGCAATGGCGATGCGCTGGCGTTGGCCGCCAGACAAGGCAAAGCCGGTTTCGCCCAAGGGGGTGTCGTAGCCTTTGGGGAATGTGAGGATGCTGTCGTGCATGCCAATGAGCTGCGC
>JACCDV010352827.1_pt1 | contig 23981 bp, 21 predicted proteins | sample 7446131 | NCBI WGS metagenome assembly JACCDV01 (sample SAMN15323448, study PRJNA562643) | freshwater metagenome | isolation source: river surface water | place: USA:Blue River Watershed | collected 2017-08-17
AATAGTTTCAACATTGTTAACCACTGTTGGGTTAGCCCAAAGTCCTGAAACAGCAGGGAAGGGTGGTTTGATACGTGGATTTCCACGTTTTCCTTCCAATGATTCAATTAATGCGGTTTCTTCACCACAGATGTAAGCACCAGCACCACAATGAACGTGAAGTTCCAAGTCATAACCCGTACCCAATATATTTTTTCCTAACCAACCTGCCGCTTTTGCTTCGGCAATGGCTCTTTCTAAAATTTTGAAAACCCACATATATTCTCCACGAATGTAGATATAGGAACGGTTAGCTCCCAGAGCATAACTTGAGGTAATCATTCCTTCAATTAACAAGTGCGGAATGTATTCCATCAAGTAGCGGTCTTTGAAAGTTCCTGGCTCTGACTCGTCAGCATTACATACTAAGTGTCTTGGTTTTCCTGATTTTTTATCAATAAAACTCCATTTCATCCCAGCAGGGAATCCTGCACCACCTCGACCACGTAAACCAGAAGTTTTTACTTCTTCCACTACTTCGTCAGGGGTCAATGTTTTTAAGGCTTTTTCTACAGAGGCATACCCACCATTTTGGCGGTACACTTCATAGGTCTTAATCCCTGGAATATTGATTTTGTCTAATAATATTTTTTGTGACATCTTATTTATCGTGTAAGATTATTTTACCCGCTCTTGCATCCTCAATAATTTGATCTATTTTTTGTTCGTTCAAGTGCTCTTTATAGAAATCGCCTAATTGCATCATTGGGGCATACCCACAAGCACCTAAGCATTCAACACCACGAACCTCAAAAAGGCCGTCAGGAGTAGTTTCTCCAATTCCAACACCTAATTTTTTACAAGTATAATCCATTAAGTTTTCCACTCCATTTAAACAACACGGAGAGGTTTGACAAAACTCAAACATGTATTTTCCAATTGGTTTCAAATTGAACATAGTATAGAAAGTAGCTACTTCATATACTTCAACAGGTTTAATGTGAAGGATTTCGGCTACTTTATCCATTAATTCAATACTCAACCAGTTTTGGTGTGCGTCTTGAACTTCGTGTAAAACAGGAATCAAAGCTGATTTTCTATTTTCTTCGGGATAATGACTAATTAGTTCATTGATGCGATTCATCAATGCTTCAGTCATATTTATTTCTTGTTTGTGAAAGGTACGTTCCATAATTTATGCGTCTAATTCTCCGGCAATAACATTTAAACTTGATAAAATCACAATGGCATCTGATAGCATGGCGCCTTTGATCATTTCCGGATAGGCTTGGTAATAGATAAAACAAGGTCTTCGGAAATGCAGTCTATAAGGAGTACGACTTCCGTCAGTTACTAAATAGAATCCTACTTCTCCGTTTCCACCTTCAACAGGATGATAAATTTCAGCTACAGGAACTGGAACTTCTCCCATTACAATTTTGAAGTGGTAAATCAAGGATTCCATAGTGGTGTACACATCTTCTTTTGGAGGGAGGTAGTATTCTGGAACATCAGCATGATAGGGTCCTTCAGGCAATTTATCTAAAGCCTGGCGAATGATGCTTAAACTTTCCCATACCTCGGCATTACGAACGCAGAAACGATCGTAGGTATCTCCTGATTTTCCAACAGGAACAATAAAGTCAAAATCTTCGTAAGAACTATAAGGTTGTGCTACACGCACATCATAATCGACTCCTGCGGCGCGCAAGTTAGGTCCTGTAAATCCGTAAGCCATAGCTTGTTCAGCTGAAATGGCCCCAACATTAACGGTTCTGTCAATAAAAATTCTATTTCTTTCGAATAAGTTTTCAAATTCTTTCCAAGCAACTGGAAACTCTTCTAAAAACACTTCTAACTTTCGAAAAGCTTCAGGTGACCAATCTCTTTCAAAACCACCAATTCGCCCCATATTGGTTGTTAAACGTGCCCCACAAATTTCTTCGTAAATTTCGTAGATTTTTTCTCTAAATTGGAAAACATATAAGAAACCAGAATACGCACCAGTATCTACACCAAGAATTGAATTACAGATTAAATGATCTGCAATTCGAGCCAATTCCATTACGATAACTCGTAAATATTGTGCTCTTTTTGGTACTTCAATATCCAATAGTTTTTCTAAAGTCATCCACCACCCCATATTGTTAATAGGAGAGGAGCAATAGTTCATCCTATCAGTAAGCGGTGTAATTTGGTAAAACGGTCGATTTTCAGCTATTTTTTCAAAAGCTCTGTGAATGTAACCAATGGTCGGCTCAGCTTCCAAGATTTTTTCTCCATCCATCAACAAGATATTTTGAAAAATACCGTGTGTTGCTGGGTGAGTTGGCCCCAAGTTCAGAATAGAAAGCTCACTTCCGTCTTCGTTATGGCGCTCTTTGATTATTTTAGCATAGCGATGCTCTGGTGGTAATAATAGTTCTGACATTTAGTGAATGTGAAAAATTATATATTGTTTTTTTAGCAATTTGCTGTTGTTCTTCCGAAGAAACGATCGTCTTTGTCGGTTCTTCCACTGTCTTCCATTGGGAATTCTTTTCGCATTGGAAAAGAAACCATTTCGTCCATATTTAAAATACGTTTCAATTGTGGGTGACCAATGAAATTGATTCCGTAAAAATCGTAGGTTTCTCTTTCCATCCAGTTAGAACTTAAGAAAATATTCGATACGGTCTTGATTTCAGGATTGTTTCCGCTGATGAACGCTTTGATTTTAATTCTTTTGTTTTCGTACCAATTATGCAAATGATATACCACTGCAAATTGTCTTGTCTCTTCGTTGTCTGGGTAATGAATCCCGCATAAATCTGTCAAAAAGTGAAAACGTAACACAGGATCGTTTTTTAAGAAAAGGATAATAGCTGTGATTTTATCAGCGGCTACTTCAAATGAAAAAATATCTTTTTCTTGACTGAATTGAAAAACGTCTGCACCAAAAGTGGCTACTAATTTTTCTTGTATTTCTGTTGTTTCTAAAGCCATCTTGTTATTTGATATTATAAGAAGCTAATAATTCTTGGTACTCAGGAGAGCTTCTTCTTCTAACGGATTCGTTTTTAACGATTTCTTGTAGTTTCATCACTCCGTCTACAATTTGTTCGGGTCTTGGAGGGCAACCTGGGACATAGACATCCACAGGAATAACCTTATCAATTCCTTGTAAAACAGAATACGTATCAAAAACTCCTCCAGACGATGCACAAGCTCCTACGGCAATAACCCAACGCGGTTCAGACATTTGTTCGTAAACTTGGCGTAGTATAGGGGCCATTTTTTTTGAAATAGTTCCCATTACCATTAGCATATCGGCTTGACGTGGAGAAAAACTCACGCGTTCTGAACCAAATCGAGCCAAATCATAATGCGAGGCCATAGTAGCCATAAATTCAATCCCGCAACAAGAAGTTGCAAAAGGTAAAGGCCAAAGGGAATTGGCGCGAGCCAAACCTACAACTTCATTTAGAGTTGTAGCAAAATATCCTTCTCCTACAACGCCTTCTGGTGGCGCTACCATTTTTGTTTTTGAATCACTCATTTTGAATTCGTAATTTTGAATTTATATAATTAATTATTCCCAGTCTAATGCCTTTTTCTTGATGATGTAGAAAAAACCTACTAACAATAAGAGCATGAAAACTACCATCTTAATCATTCCTTCCATTCCTAAGTCTTTGAAATTAATGGCCCAAGGATATAAGAAGATTACTTCTACATCAAATAAAACAAAAAGAATAGCTACTAAAAAGTATTTTACAGAAAAAGGAATACGAGCATTTCCTAAAGATTCAATCCCGCACTCGAAGTTTTTATCTTTAGATTGAGAGTTTCTTTTTGGACCTAATTTTCCAGAAATAAATATTGTACCTGCCACAAAACCAACAGCTAAAAGTAGCTGCATAAAAATTGGAATATAACTCAATTGTTCTGATTGCATAATTATTTGGTATTTTTATTGAATTTTAGCCACAAAGATAACTTTCAAGTTATTAAAACACAAGAAGAAATAAGATATTATTAGTGCTCTAAATCTAAAAAACAGTTTATTTGTATTCATTATAAATAACGAGTTTATTTCCGATAAATAAAACACTTGTTTTTTGATTTTAAATAAAAAAAACGCCTCGATGTAAATCGAGGCGTTTAGACCCATTCTCAGGCTAAAAAAATATTTTCTAGCTTAGATAACAGCTACTTGTGCAGCTACTTTTCCTTTTCTTCCTTCTTCTTCTACGTAGCTCACTCTGTCACCTTCGCGTAATTCTTCCGCTGTGATTCCTGATGCATGAACAAAGATATCTTTTCCTGTTTCTTCGTCCGTAATGAATCCATAACCTTTAGATTCATTAAAAAATTTAACTGTACCTGTACGCATTGTAATAGTAATAATAATTTATAATAACACAAATGTAACGTTTAATACAATACGAAATGCGTTCTTCGGTTTTTATTTTCTATAAATATTGATTTTCAATGTTTTCCGACCAAATTAATCGTTAAATTACATTAAATCCAATTGGATGTGTAATTCTTTTAATTGCGATTCGTCAATTGTTGAAGGAGCATCAATCATGACATCCCTACCTGAATTATTTTTAGGGAAAGCAATAAAATCTCTAATCGTTTCTTGACCCCCTAAAATAGCCACTAATCGATCTAATCCAAAGGCTAATCCACCATGAGGTGGGGCACCAAATTGAAAGGCATCCATTAAGAACCCAAATTGTGCTTTAGCTTCTTCAGGAGTGAATCCTAAATATTTGAACATTAATTCTTGTGTGGCTTTATCGTGAATACGAATAGAACCACCTCCAATTTCGTTACCGTTCAATACCATATCATACGCATTAGCACGCACTTTTCCTGGCTCGGTTTCTAGTAAACCAATGTCTTCTGGTTTTGGAGAAGTGAACGGATGGTGCATAGCATGGTAACGGCCGCTTTCTTCGTCAAATTCTAATAACGGGAAATCAACTACCCATAACGGTGCAAATTCATCTGGTTTTCTCAGTCCTAAACGATTAGCTAATTCCATACGCAAGGCAGAAAGTTGTGCTCTAGTTTTGTCGGTAGGACCAGACAACACAAAAATCATATCACCAGCTTGCGCTTGCGTTGCTTTTGCCCATTGTGTTAAATCGTCTTGGTCGTAAAATTTATCTACTGATGATTTGAAAGTACCGTCTTCGTTGCATTTTACATACACCATTCCAGACGCACCTACTTGAGGGCGCTTTACCCAATCAATCAAGGCATCAATCTCTTTTCGAGTGTAATTTCCAGCACCTGGAACGGCAATTCCAACCACTAATTCGGCAGCATTGAAAACAGGAAATTCTTTATGTTGCGCTACGGCGTTTAACTCACCAAATTGCATTCCGAAACGAATGTCTGGTTTGTCATTCCCGTAGGTTTTCATGGCATAGTCGTAGGTAATTCTTGGGAATTTTTCTACTTCAACACCTTTAATTTCTTTTAATAAATGGCGAGTGAGCCCTTCAAAAATAGTCAAAATATCTTCTTGTTCTACAAAGGCCATTTCGCAGTCAATTTGAGTGAATTCAGGCTGTCTGTCGGCACGTAAATCTTCGTCACGGAAACATTTTACAATTTGGAAATACTTGTCCATTCCACCCACCATCAATAATTGTTTGAAGGTTTGTGGTGATTGTGGTAAGGCATAAAATTGTCCTTCGTTCATTCGAGAAGGTACTACAAAATCACGCGCACCTTCGGGAGTTGATTTGATTAAATACGGTGTTTCTACTTCGCAAAAATCCAAGTCCGAAAGGTATTTGCGTACTTCCATTGCCACTTTGTGACGAAAAAGTAAGCTGTTTTTTACCGGATTTCTTCGAATATCTAGGTAACGGTATTTCATTCGGATATCTTCACCACCATCTGTTTCATCTTCAATAGTAAACGGAGGTGTTAAAGCTTGGTTTAAGATCGTCAGCTCTGATACTAAAATTTCAATTTCTCCAGTTGAGATGGTTGTATTTTTTGATTCACGTTCAATAACTTTTCCTTTGACTTGAATTACAAATTCGCGCCCAAGGGTTTTAGCCAATTCAAAAACCGATTTCTCAGTGCGGCTTTCGTCAAAAATCAATTGTGTTATTCCATAACGGTCGCGTAAATCGACCCAATTCATAAATCCTTTATCGCGTGATTTTTGAACCCAACCCGCTAGTGTAACTTCTGTATTGATATGTGAGGCGTTCAATTCGCCACAGTTATGACTTCTGTACATGATTAAAAATATTTGTGTGCAAATTTAGGACTAATTATGAATATATTAAGGATAAAGTTATCAGAATAAAAAAACCTGCAAATTTTACTTTGCAGGTTCTTCATTCCATTATTTAAAACCAATTTTTATTCCGCGATTGCATCTTGATTTCTTTTGTTTCTTCGGTCTCTCAACCAATATTTAGTTCGTTTTACTAAATAGAACATTACAGGAACCATTACTAGAGTCAAAACCGTAGCATAAGTCAACCCGAAGATAATTGTCCAAGCCAAAGGTCCCCAGAACATTACGTTATCACCTCCCATAAAGAAATGCGGATTAAAGTCAGTGACCAAAGTAAAGAAGTCAAAGTTCAATCCAATAGCTAGTGGAATTAATCCTAAGATTGCCGTTAATGCCGTCAATAGTACTGGACGTAATCTTGATTTACCGGATTCGATAATTACTTCTTTGATGTCTTCTAGTGATAAATCGTCGTGACTTTCTAGGTTATTCTCAGCTACTTTTTTGTCTAATAATAAGACAAAGAAATCCATTAATACAATTCCGTTTTTCACTACAACACCTGCGAGCGAAATGATTCCCATCATGGTCATTAGAATCACAAAATCCATATTAGCAATCACATAACCATAGAATACACCACTAAAACTTAGTAATACGGTAAACATGATCACCAATGTTTTTGAAACCGAATTAAATTGCAAAACAATGATGATAGTAATTCCTGCTAAAGCCAAAAATAACGCATACATCAAGAAACTTTGGTTTTTGCCTTGTTCTTCTTGTACCCCAGAGAATGAATAACTTACATTTTTTGGAAGCGAATAACTTTTAAGTTCTTCTTTAATCTGTTTGGTGATTTCGTCACCATTGTATCCCGTCAACACATTCGAATAAATAGTCATAATTCGTTTGTAGTTTTTGCGCTTAATTTGGTTGTAAGTAGTCGTTTTTTCTGTTTCTGAAATGGCAGAAATAGGTACTTGCATAATCTGACCATTGTTTTGGTTCCGGAACGTCAACGATTGATTGAAAAGAATATTTTCGTTTTTACGTTGGTCGTCTTGCATACGCATTACAATGTTGTAATCGTCATCACCTTCTTTATAAGTCGAGATTTCTTGTCCGTACACAGAACGACGTAAATTGAAACCTAATTGTCCTGTAGAAATTCCCATACTTCCTGCATTGGCACGATCTACTTTTACTTCTAATTCTGGACTTTCTTTATTGATATCAATGCTTAATTTCTCGATACCTGGAATGTTCTTCGAATCGATAAAAGCAATCATTTTATCGGCCTCTTTTAGCATCTGGTCGTAATCGGTTCCGGTTAATTGGATACTAATTGGGTAACCTGCAGGCGGTCCGTTAGCATCTTTTTCAACAGTAACAGTAGCTCCAGCAATTCCGGTTACTTTACTTCTGATCTCTTCTAAGATGTCTGAAGTGTTCACACCTCGTCTAAATTTGAATTCGGAGAAACTTACAGTTACTTTTCCTTTAAATGGTGTTTCTGAAGCTGAACCTGCATCTACATTAGGGTTTCCAGCACCAACACCTACTTGCGAAATGATAGATTCCGCCATATAGTTTTTGTTGGTTTTTGGGTCTACGTATTTCTCCAAAATCTCAATGATTTGTTTTTCTACAAACAAAGTTGCTTTGTTGGTTTTTTCGATAGAAGTCCCTTGAGGATATTCGATGTAAGCAATGGCTTGGTTTGGAATATTATCAGGGAAGAAAAGCACTTTTCTTGGGAAAACCCCAACCAATATAAAAGATAGGAATAGCATTGCTATAATTCCACCCAAGGCTTTCCAAGCATTTTTACCTGTTAAGATTTTAGCTAAAAAGATTTTGTATTTCTCTTCCATTCTTGGGAAAAAACTGTACTGAAAATCTTGTGTCCATTGGAATACTTTCCAATAGTATAGCCACATTAATCCGACTGAAATTAGTAGTAAGTGACCAATACCTCTTAGCAATTTACTGTCGTAAATATTTCCTGGTACAGCAAATAGTACTCCAAATATAATGAATAAGATAGTGTAAAAACGAAGGCTTTTTCTCTTAATATTTTTATCTTCTAATGCCATTGAACCTCCCGTCATTGCAGCGTTGATTACCATTGCTACAAATAAAGATCCAGTTAAGGTTACGGTCAATGTAATGGGGAAATATTTCATGAATTTACCCATAGTTCCTGGCCAAAGGGCAAAAGGTAAGAACGCCATTAGAGTAGTAGCGGTTGATGATATTACGGGCCAAGCGATTTCTCCAATTCCTATCTTGGAAGCTTGAATTCGAGTCATTCCTTTTTGCATGTTGGCATAGACATTATCCACCACTACAATTCCGTCATCTACCAGCATTCCTAATCCCATTACTAATCCAAAAAGCACCATCGTATTTAGGGTTAATCCAAACATTGACAAGATAGCAAAAGCAATCATCATCGATAATGGAATGGCAGCCCCAACAAATAAAGAGTTGCGCAATCCCATGGTAAACATCAACACAATCATTACTAGAATGATTCCGAAAATGATATGATTGGATAGTTCATCTACTTGGTGTTCTACGCGAGACGATTGATCACTTGTTAATTCTACTTTTAAGTTTTTAGGCAAATAAGCTTCTTGTGCTAAAGCTACTCTTTCTTTTACTTGATCAATAGCTGAAATCATGTTTTGATTGGCACGTTTTTTAACGTTTAACATTACCACTTCGGTTCCTTTTTCACGCGCATAAGTTGTTTTTTCTTTTTCCTTGAAACGAATAGTGGCAATGTCTTTCAGGTAAACCGGTCCACCAAACGATTTTACGATAATATTCTCTAATTCTTTTGGTTCCTTAAACTCTCCCACAATACGGATGTTGTTGCGAGAACCTTGCGAAATTAAATTTCCTCCAGAAAGGGTCATATTTTCATATTTCACCGCATTTTGTATTTCGTCAAAAGTGACTTGAGCAGCTGTCATTTTAAAAATATCTACGGCAATTTCAACTTCTTTATCATCTACACCAAGGATATCTACTTTTTTAATTTCGGAGATTTCTTCAATATCGTCTTGTAATAATTCGCCGTATTTTTTCAACTGTTGCGTAGTGTAATTTCCTTGCAAATTGATGTTCAAAATGGGCACTTCTTCTGAGATGTTCAATTCAAAAACATTGGGCTCTACCTTGCTTCCGTTGTCCATATTGGGCCAGTCGGTATCGGCTTTAGCATTGTCAACTTTATCTTTGACTTTTTGTTTGGCTTGTTCTATAGTGACATCATCAGAGAATTCAGCGATAATCATTCCGTAATCTTGGAAAGAACTCGAAGTTACTTTTTCGACACCACTGATGTTTTTGATTTGTTTTTCTAAGGGTTTAACCACTAGTTTTTCTACATCTTCAGCCGAGTTTCCAGGAAATACAGATGAGATGTAAATTTTGTTTTCGATGATTTCAGGGAAATCTTCACGAGGCATATTGATGTAAGCAGTCAACCCTGCAATGACAATAATAAACGTCAAGATATAGACTGTGACGCGATTGTCTACTGCCCAACTTGAAATGCCGAATTCTTTATTTTGATGACTCATAATTTAGGTTATTAGGTTATTTGATTATAAGGTTTATAAGCAAATTATTTAGGTAATTGTGATTTATACAATCCATTAATTAATACAGTTACCTCGGTTATTTTTTCTCTAATTTCAATATATTTTTGTTCTTCAATGTATTCAAAATCAAATGACAAAATCAATTGGTTTAACAATTCTAAAGCTGATCCAAATGGAATTTCAGTAAATCTTGCTTTGTTTTTCATAGAATTTCTTCCTGAACCTTCTGCAAGATTTCAAGCGATTGAAACTGAACATCTTCTCATTTGGGTTGTCATGCCAAAAAGTTCGTCTTTTGGGAATAGCTTTGTAATTTTAAAAATTTCTAAAGCTAATTCTCTTGCTTTTTGCCAAGCAATAAGTTTTTCAAAACTAAAAATTTTCATTTGGGGTCTTTTAAACTTTTAAACAAATTAGCTTTTAAACTAAAAGTTCAATTTCATTCCTTCAGAAATTGTATTTACTCCTTCGGTTACAAGGATATCATTAGCAGATAGACCCGATACAATTTCGGTTACATTATCCGAAGATTTTCCTACTGAAACAATTACTTTTTTCGCGATTGCGGTTTTGCCGTTACTGTTAATTGCTACAAAAACAAATTTGTTTCCATCGCCATCTTCTTGAATCACATTAGTAGGTACTACAATTGCATTTTTAGCGGTGTAGTCAATTACTTTTAGTTTAGCTACTTGGTTAGGGCGCAATAAGTTTTCTGGGTTTGGGATACTTACTTCAATGCCAAAACTTCTATTGTTTGGGTTAATGAAATTGCCCACTTGGCGCACTTTTCCTTTGTAATTTTTATTTAATGAAGTTAAGAAAACATCTACTTGAGTACCTACTTTTAGTTTACCAATGTAGCTTTCAGGAACAGAGGTTGATACGTACATATTGTTCAAATTCACAATGCGCATCAAGCCTTGAGGTCCCGCTGAAACAACTTGTCCTCTTTCTACAAAAACTTCGTCAATCGTTCCGGAGAACGGTGCACGAATTACCGATTTGGCAAGCATTGCTTTTGCTTGAGCTACAGAGCGTTGTAAGCTCAACATTTGTGTTTGTGCTTGTAGGTATTGAATTTCAGAACCAATTTTTTGATTCCAAAGATTTTTTTGTCTTTCAAAAGTAGTTTTTGCTAATTGGTATTGTGTTTCTAAACTCGCTACTTGTTGGCTTGAACCCCCATCGTCTACACGTGCCAAGATTTGACCTTTGCTAACATGTTGTCCTGCTTTAGCATTTAATACAACTAATGTTCCGGGCATTTCAGGTTGAATTAAGATATTTTCTTTGGTGTTTACACTTCCCTGAATGTCTAAATAGTGATTAAATAAAGTGTCTTTTAAAGTCATTACCGAAACTAAAGCCTCTTCTTTTTTCACATTTAAAGTAGCCAAGGCAGCGTCAATTTTAGCCAAATCAGCTTGAATACTAGCTTTTCTTGCTTGCAGTTCTGTATTGTTTTTGGCTGCAATCAATTGGTCAATAGTTTGGTTGTTTTCTTTCTCTCCACAAGAGAAAAATAACACTGATGTTATCAGTAGAGGGATTATTTTTTTAGTCATGGATGTTCTATTTGATTTCATAATATTGCTTTGGATTAGTTTTTAGTTGTGATTTTTTCTAGAGCTGCTTTTTTATTGATTACATCAAGCATGGCTTGCAGGTAATTTTGTTGTGCAGTGTATAATTGACGTTGTGCTTCGCTTAAGTCAAAACTAGACGATAGCCCTTCTTTTAATTTAACTTGTTGTTTGTTTTCGATGCGCTCGGCTAAAGCTAGGCTACTTTTGGTAGTATTCAGTTGCTCTAAACTGTATTCATAATCACTTTTGGCTTTTTCGAACTGCAATTTTAGACTTTGTTCTATTTGTGTCATCTGTGTTTTAGATTGTTCCAAAGCAATTTTTGCTTGCTGTGTTTTTGCAGCTCTGCCTAAACTGCTAAAGATAGGAATGTTTAAATTTAAACCCACATTAGAATAGTTTAACCAACGTTGGTTAGCATTGAAAAATTTGAATTGATTTCCAAAAGCATTATAACCCAAATTATATGATGCTGCAAGACTTGGGAGTGCATTACTTTTTTCTAAAAGCACTAATAGTTTTTTGCTTTGAACTAGGTTTTCTTGGATTTTATAATCAATAGTATTTTCTACAAGAAATGGCTCTTGTATCATATTTAGGTCAATATTATTCTGTGCTAATGTAGTTAGCTTATCGGTCAAAATTAAATCGTTTTCCATTCCAATACCCAAAACTAATTTTAGCATATTTAACGCGATGGTTTTTTGACGTTTTACATTTTCTTGTGCACTTTTAACAGTTGTTAATGTAATTTGTAATTGCTCTACATTTTCCTCCTCAGTCAATCCATTTTTGAAAATTTGGTTGGTTTCGTTTAGGGTTTTTTCTAGGTTGGTTTTATTTTTTTCTAAAATCGCGCTACTTTCATCTGCCAACAATACATTCCCATAGGCGTTAATTACCATTTCACGAATTTCTTGATTGGTTTTAATTTTTGCATTTTCAGAAATTTGCAAATATACTTTGGCTGATTGTAGCCCTACTAAGTACGATCCGTTAAATATAAGCTGACTTAATGATGTACTCGCAAACATATTTTGTTTGGTTCCAAATGCTACTTCAGTAAATTCGCCCGGACGTCCTCCAAAAAATTCAGCAGGAATTAAAGATCGTTGCAGTTGAATATTGTTTTGGTAACCAACAGCAGCATTGATTTGTGGTAAACCAATGGTTGTGGTTTCCCATTTTTTCTTTTTTGCAGCTTGGATATCTCGACTGGCATTTATTGCGCTGTAATTGTGTGTTAGAGCATATTCAATAGCCTGATTTAAGCTGTATGAATAGGATGGTTTAGTATCTTTTTGTTGAGCGCCGATACTCATGGTACAAGTTAACACTACGATTAATAGGTTTTTTTTCATCATATATTATAGGTGAGGTGTTTTTAAATGTTTTTCGAGTTCAAGAATTCCTTCAGTTGTAGCCATAGCTCTAATATGATATTCTAAAGCCGCTAATTCTAGTCTTTTTGCTTCTTTGTCTGATGCAATTTGTTCATAAATACTAAATAGTAGCATGTGATAAAACATTACCACTGTTTCTATCGAAATCGTAGCTTTATAAAATCCTTCTTGAATACCTTTTTGTATATTTTGTGTGAATAATTCTTTACATTCTTTAATTTGATTTATTCTAACATGCTCATAGATCATAGGGTAATGTTTTTTTAATTGATAAACAGGGGAGTCACCATCTGTTTTGAACATTTCTTCAAACATCTCTCGAATGATAAAATTTTCTTCTATAGCATTTTTTTCTAGAGCAATAATTTTTGAAATTTTAGTATGAATTTCTGCCTGTATATAATCTACACATTGTTCTATTAAGGTTTCTTTATGGGCAAAATATTTGTAAAGTGTTTTTTTAGAGATACACATTTCGTTAGCAATATCATCCATAGTCACACTCTTGAAACCGAGTTTCAAGAATAAATTACTAGCTTTCGATATGATTTTCTCTTTCATTTTGGTAAAAAAATACGGGTACAAATATAAAACGGAAACTTTGAATACCAAAAAAGTTTCCAATGTTTTTGTATTTTTTTAACTAAAATTTGAATCAGGTCTAATTAGCAATTTTTTAAACTTATTTTATTCATAATGAATCGTATATTTGAGCCTTTGTAAACAGGAATAAATTAGTTATGCATTCTATTCACCAATACCAAGAATTTGTTTTGAATTATTTAAAATCGCAGCATTGTGTTCGTGAACCTAAGAATTTGTACGAACCTATACAGTACATATTGGAATTGGGGGGGAAAAGAATGCGCCCAGTTTTGACTTTGATGAGTGCCGAAATATTTGGTTCGAACTATGCAGAGGCATTGCCAGCAGCTTTAGCTGTTGAAGTGTTTCATAATTTTTCTTTGGTTCATGATGATATTATGGACGATGCTCCTTTGCGAAGAGGTAATGTGACCGTTCATGAAAAATGGAGTGTTAATACTGGAATCCTTTCAGGTGATGCAATGCTAATTTTAGCCTATCAGTATTTTGAACAATACGACTCAGTTACGTTCAGAGAATTAGCTAAGTTATTTAGTAAAACGGCTTTGGAAGTTTGCGAGGGGCAACAATGTGATGTAGATTTTGAAACCCGCTCGGATGTGACTATTTCAGAATACTTAAAAATGATAGAGTACAAAACAGCTGTTTTGGTCGCGGCAGCTATGAAGATGGGAGCCATTGTAGCTCAAACTTCTGCTGAAAATGGAGATTTAATTTATGATTTTGGATTGAATTTAGGATTAGCGTTTCAATTGCAAGATGATTATTTAGATGCTTTTGGCGATCCAGCCACTTTTGGAAAACAAGTAGGAGGTGATATTATTGAGAATAAAAAAACCTATTTGTATCTTAAAGCCATTGAATTTGCGTCAAGCGAAGAAAGAAAGCAGTTACTTCAATTGTTTTCGGTTTCATTAGAAGATAATTCGTCTAAAATTGAAGAAGTTAAAACTCTTTTCAATGCCACGGGAGCTTCAAAAGCGACGCAACAAGCCATCCAAGACTATACTTTGAAAGCATTTGCTACTTTAGATAAAATGAACATCAGTCTAGATAAAAAAGCCATTTTAAAGGCGTTTGGAGAAAATTTAATGAATCGCAATGTCTAGTAGTTTAGTTTTTACAGCGCCTATTACAACTGATGGATTACTTTCTGAAGCAGAAAAGGAAAACTTGTACCAAAAATTGATTGAGCAAATTAATAAGGATTTTAATTTTGCCAATGAAGCGATTGATTTGCCTTTAACAATTCAGCCAGACGTGTTGAAATCTGAATTGCACGAAAAAATATATCGGTTGATTCAGTATAAATTTGCGGAATATTTGAACCTATTATATATAGTAGATGTTCCCGAAGATCAAGTCAAAAAACTAGACGGTTCTGATGTTGCAGAATTGTCAAATCAAGTCGCTTTCTTAGTGTTGAAACGCGAATGGATGAAAGTTTGGTTCAGGAATAAATATTAACCTGTTTGGATAATTAGCTTCAAAGAGTAGTATCAAAGCCTATTTAATTTTCTTACCACACAGGAATATAGATTTTATTTTTTTGTAAAGAGTAGGATAGATGTTTTATTATTCACATAGCTATGTAAAAAATAAAATTAGTTATATTTCTTCTTTGTTATTTAAAAACCTATGTTTTTATGGGTTTAAATTAGCGTTAAATGGCCAATTTTATTGGGTTTCATTAAAAATAAAACCGCACAAAAGGCATTAGCGCATCACTGTAAATACTTTTATCTTTGTCAAAAAGTAAATTATAACGCGCTCCGAGAGTTACATTGCCATTGCGATAACCCGCTCCCACATACAATCCCGTATTCCAGTAGTTCTTGGTAACAGGATTTGGAATCATTTGTAATTGGGTATTGACTCTTGCTTGTTCGACTTCCAATGAAAGCTGTATTTTTTCAATCGGGTTAAATAAGCTGATAGCATTTACACCATAAACACCTGTGGTATAGTAATTTTTTGAATTGGTAAAACTCCCTAATAGTCCAGCGCCTAAGCTAACATAGTTATTTACTGGATAAATAGCACTTGGAGCCAATGTGATTTCAGTATATCCGGTTCCAAAATTCAATCCCAATCCGCCACCAAATTGTACCTTTTTCCAAAAAACATTTGAATGATCTTTTGTAATCGTTTGCGAATAGGAAAAAGAAAAAAGGAAAAGAAAAAAAATCGTAGTAATCGTTTTTGATTTTAAAATAGGGCTGAAATCGATTTTTTCCATCATTATTTTAAATGTTTTAACAAAATTTAACGTAAAAGTAGGTAAAAAATAGAATTATATAATTTCGTTTATTGTACTTTTGTCAATCTATTTAAATAAAAGCATATTAATTACTAATTATGGATAGGTTTTCCTTTTTAAATGCAGCTCATACAGAGTTTTTTGCTCAATTATACGATCAATATTTAGATAACCCAGATAGTGTTGAACCAAGTTGGAGAAGTTTCTTCCAAGGATTTGATTTTGGAATGGCTACTTATAATGAAGAAAATGTAGCAGAGCAAATGGCTCAATATTCTTCAAACTCTTTGGTTTCAGGACAAGTTTCTGAAAAAGTATTGAAAGAATTTAACGTAATTAAATTAATTGACGGTTACAGAACTCGAGGGCATTTGTTTACTAAGACCAATCCAGTTCGTGAGCGACGAATTCATACGCCTAATTTAGCTATTGAAAACTTTGGGTTAACAACAGCTGATTTAGATACGGTATTTGATGCGGCTAAAATTTTAGGGCACCAGCCAGCAACCTTAAAAGAAATTATTAGACGTCTTGAAAATATTTATTGCCAATCAATAGGTGTAGAATACATGTACATTCGTAAGCCTGAAGTGGTGCAATGGATTCAAGATCGGTTGAATGTTAATGACAACTTGCCGAGTTTCACTGTTGAACAAAAGAAAAATATTCTCGATAAATTAAATGAAGCCGTTTCGTTTGAAAACTTCTTGCACACTAAATATGTAGGGCAAAAACGTTTCTCGTTAGAGGGAGGAGAAAGTATTATTCCTGCCTTAGATGCTTTGATCGAAGCAGCAGCTGAAAAAGGAGTAGAACAATTTGTAATGGGAATGGCTCACCGTGGAAGGCTAAATATCTTAGCGAACATTTTTGGTAAAGCTACCCAAGACATTTTTTCTGAATTTGATGGGAAAGATTATGATCAAGAGTATTTTGACGGAGATGTTAAATACCATTTAGGATTAACGTCGGATAGAAAAACTAAATCGGGTAAATCTATCAATATTAATTTGGCACCCAACCCATCTCACTTGGAGACTGTTGGAGCTGTTATTGAAGGAATTGCTCGTGCAAAACAAGACAACTATTTTCCAGATGATTTTTCAAAAGTATTACCAATTGCTGTGCACGGAGATGCTGCCGTAGCAGGACAAGGAATTGTGTACGAGATAGTTCAGATGGCACAATTAGATGGATACAAAACAGGCGGGACAATCCATTTAGTAATTAATAACCAAGTAGGTTTTACAACTAATTATCTAGATGCTCGTTCATCAACTTATTGTACCGATGTGGCTAAAGTTACCTTGTCTCCAGTATTGCACGTCAATGCAGATGATACAGAGGCGGTAGTACACGCAATGCTATTTGCTTTAGATTATAGAATGGCTTTTGGAGGCGATGTGTTTATTGACCTTTTAGGATATAGAAAATACGGTCATAACGAAGGGGATGAGCCTCGTTTTACCCAGCCCGTTTTATACAAAATCATTGCTCGTCATAAAAATCCAAGGGATATTTATGCAGAGAAATTAATTGTTGATGGAATTATTGATCAAGCGTATGTAAACAAAATTGAAAGTGAATACAAAGCAAAACTTGACGAAAATTTACAAGAATCACGTAAAAAAGATTTGACAGTTATCAAGCCATTTTTACAAGATGAGTGGAAAGGATTTGTTCAGGTGTCTGATGATGTGATGTTGCAAAAAGTAGATACCACTTATGATAAGAAAAAATTAGACGGAATTTTAGCAACTATTTCTACTTTACCATCGGATAAAAAATTCATCAATAAGATTACTAAGATTGTAACCGATAGAAAAGCTATGTACGAGAACAATCAAATTGATTGGGGTACTGCAGAGGCTCTTGCTTTTGGGTCATTATTACAAGAAGGATACGATGTTCGGTTATCAGGACAAGACGTAGAAAGAGGAACTTTCTCTCATCGTCATGCCGTGGTAAAGGTAGAAGATAGTGAAGAAGAAGTAATTCTTTTGAATTCAGTAAAAGATAAAAAAGGAAAGTTTAATGTATTTAACTCCTTCCTTTCAGAATATGGAGTGTTAGGGTTTGATTACGGTTATGCATTAACAAATCCTAATTCATTGACAATTTGGGAAGCACAATTTGGAGACTTCTCAAATGGTTGTCAAATTATGATTGACCAATATATCTCTTGTGGAGAGGATAAATGGAACAATCAAAATGGAATTGTGATGTTGTTGCCTCATGGTTACGAAGGACAAGGAGCAGAACACTCTTCGGCTAGAATGGAGCGTTACTTACAATTGTGTTCTCGTCACAATATGTATGTAGCAGATTGTACTACACCGGCAAACTTTTTCCACTTGTTACGAAGACAAATGAAAACAAAATTCCGTAAGCCTTTGGTGGTTTTTTCACCAAAAAGCTTATTGCGTCATCCAGCTTGTGTGTCTACTCAAGAAGAGTTGGCTAACGGATGTTTCCAAGAAACAATTGATGATACCACAGTAGATAAATCAAAAGTTAAGACGGTAGTTTTCTGTACAGGTAAATTCTATTATGATATTGTAGCGGAAAGAGAAAAATTGGAGCGAAGTGATGTGGCATTGGTTCGTATTGAACAATTATTTCCTTTGCCAATAGAGCAATTAAAAGCTATTATTGCTACTTATCCAAATGCAGATGATTATGTTTGGGCACAAGAAGAGCCTAAAAACATGGGGGCATACAGTTATATGTTAGTGAACTTTAATTTAGTTCCTTGGCGTTTAGCGTCATTGAAAAATTATTCTGCTCCTGCTGCAGGTAGTCATACAAGAGATAGAAGACGTCACGCAGATGCCATTAGAATGGTTTTTGATAAAAATTTATTTAGATAATAATAGACAATAATAAAATTATAAACGATGATTTTAGAAATGAAAGTCCCTTCACCAGGGGAATCAATCAAAGAAGTAGAAATTGCCACTTGGTTAGTAAAAGATGGCGATTATGTAGAAAAAGACCAAGCGATTGCTGAGGTAGATTCTGATAAGGCAACTCTAGAATTGCCAGCTGAAGCTAGTGGAGTTATTACACTTAAGGCTGAAGAAGGAGATGCTGTAGCAGTTGGTGCAGTAGTCTGTTTGATTGATACTGCGGCAGCAAAACCATCTGGTTCTGCTCCAGCTCCAGTAGCAGAAGCGCCAAAAGTAGAAGAAAAAACGGAGGAAGCGGCTAAAGCGGCTCCAGCTCCAGCAGCAACGTATGCTACTCAAGCACCTTCTCCAGCAGCGCGAAAAATTTTAGATGAAAAAAACATTCAACCTTCAGATATTGTAGGAACAGGTAAAGACGGTCGCATCACTAAAGAAGATGCAGTAAATGCCGTGGCCTCTATGGGAACTCCAACAGGAGGAAATCGTGGAGCAGAAAGAGTTAAGTTATCGATGTTGCGTCGTAAAGTGGCTGAACGTTTAGTAGCTGCTAAAAACGAAACAGCGATGTTGACCACTTTTAACGAGGTAAATATGACTCCAATCAACAATTTACGTAATGAATACAAAGATGCATTCAAAGCGAAACACGGAGGTGTAAGCTTAGGATTTATGTCATTTTTTACAAAAGCGGTTACAAGAGCATTACAGTTGTATCCTGATGTGAATTCTATGATTGATGGAGATTATAAAGTTGCGTATGATTTTTGTGATATTTCGATTGCGGTTTCTGGACCAAAAGGACTAATGGTACCCGTAGTTCGAAATGCTGAAAACTTAACATTCCGAGGAATTGAAGCTGAGATTAAACGTTTAGCTATTAAAGCACGCGAAGGTCAAATTACAGTAGATGATATGACTGGAGGAACATTCACGATTACTAACGGAGGTGTTTTTGGAAGTATGTTATCTACCCCAATTATCAACCCACCACAATCAGGAATTTTAGGAATGCACAATATTATTGAGCGTCCAATTGCGGTGAATGGAAAAGTAGAAATTCACCCAATGATGTACGTAGCGCTTTCGTATGATCACAGAATTATAGACGGACGTGAGTCTGTTGGGTTCTTAGTAGCGGTTAAAGAAGCTCTTGAAAATCCAGTGGAATTGCTTTGTGATAACAATCCTAAAAAAGCATTTGAGTTGTAAGAATTTTACAAGTTCAGTCTAAACAATTGTCATTCTGAACTCGTTTCAGAATCTAAATCCCAAACTTATTAAAGAGTTTGGGATTTTTTTGTTTATTTGCCTTTCATTAAAAAACACAACTATGTCATCCAATACAAAATCGGCCGCAATCGGATTTATTTTCATTACCATGTTAATTGATATTACAGGTTGGGGAATTATTATTCCGGTTATCCCGAAATTAATCAAAGAATTGATCCATGGCGATATTAGTGAGGCGTCTAAGTATGGGGGTTGGTTGACATTTTCGTATGCAATAACTCAATTTTTATTTGCTCCATTAGTAGGCAACTTAAGTGATAAATTTGGTCGAAGGCCTATTATTTTAATTTCGCTGTTTGCCTTTTCGATGGATTATTTGTTTTTAGCCTTTGCCCCATCAATTGAGTGGTTATTTGTGGGGCGAATTATAGCAGGTTTAACGGGAGCTAGTATCACAACTGCATCCGCTTATATTGCCGATGTAAGTACTGCAGAGAACCGAGCAAAGAATTTTGGAATGATTGGTGCAGCATTTGGATTAGGATTTATTATTGGGCCTGTTATTGGAGGACTGTTAGGGCAATACGGTGCTAGAGTGCCATTTTATGCTGCAGCAATACTTTGTTTGTTGAACTTTTTATATGGTTTTTTTATTCTACCTGAATCCTTGTCAAAAGAATATAGAAGAGATTTTGATATCAAAAGGGCCAATCCAATAGGGGCGTTATTGCATTTGAAGAAATATCCTAAATTAATAGGATTAGTAATCGCTACTTTTTTATTGTATGTGGCAGCACATGCTGTTCATAGTAATTGGAGTTTCTTTACCATGTATCAATTCAATTGGGACGAGAAAATGGTAGGTATTTCTTTAGGAGTTATAGGCCTTTTGGTAGGTTTAGTGCAAGGGGGGTTGATTCGTTGGGTGAACCCTAAATTAGGAAATCAAAGAAGTATTTTTGTGGGAATGACTTTGTATACTATAGGAATGTTTTTGTTTGCAACTGCTACCGAGAGCTGGATGCTATTTGTGTTTTTGATTCCGTATTGTTTAGGAGGAATCGCTGGTCCAGCCATGCAAGCTGTAATTTCAGAACAAGTTCCGGCTAACGAACAAGGAGAAATCCAAGGAACTATGTCCAGTTTAATGAGTGCTTCGGCTATTATTGGTCCGCCAATGATGTCAACTGTTTTTTACTTTTTTACGCATAGTGACGCACCGTTTAAATTTCCAGGAGCGCCTTTTATTTTGGGAGGTATTTTAATGTTTTTGAGTACCATAGTTGTTTATTTTTCTTTTAAAAAGCACCACTAAAGAATATAAATTTTCATTTATGATCATTACCGATACCCATACCCATTTGTGTTCAGAAGAATTTGACCAAGACCGAACAGTGATGATTCAGCGTGCGATTGATGTTGGGGTTTCTCGATTTTTTATTCCGTCCATTGATAGTACAGGAACGCAAAAAATGTATGATTTGGAGGCGCAATTTCCAGAAAATGTTCGTTTGATGATTGGATTGCATCCGTGTTATGTAAAAGAAAATTATCAGGAAGAATTAGCCCATGTTGAAGCACAATTAGCCCTTCATAAATTTTATGCCATCGGCGAAATTGGGATTGATTTGTATTGGGACAAAACAACTTTAGCTATTCAAAAAATAGCATTCCAACGCCAAATCCAATTGGCTAAAAAACACAATTTGGCCATCAATATTCACTGCCGCGATGCTTTTGATGCAGTTTTTGAAGTTTTGGAATTGGAAAAATCAGCTGAATTATTTGGAATTTTTCATTGTTTCACTGGTGATTTGGAACAAGCCAAAAGAGCGATTTCATTGGGGTTAAAATTAGGAATTGGAGGCGTTGCGACATTCAAAAATGGGAAAATCGATCAGTTTTTAAATCAAATCGACTTACAACATATTGTGCTCGAAACAGACTCGCCTTATTTGGCTCCAGCTCCCCATCGAGGGAAACGTAATGAGAGCAGTTATACGGTTTTGGTAGCCCAAAAATTAGCCCAAATTTACCAGTTACCTTTAGATGAAATAGCGCGTATTACGACCGAAAACTCCAAAGCTGTTTTTGGGATTTAATCGAGAATTGCCTTTAGTTTCATATTTTTTTTGTTCTTTTGTTGCGTATAAAATTATTCCAAAATGCAAAAATTCGATGCGATTCGCCCGTTTTATGAAACTGAAGTAAATGAGGCGTTACAAAGTGTGATCCCACATCCGATGATGAAGGCTTTAATGAATTTTACTTTTCCAGAAATGGAAGATGAGGTTTGGAAAGAACAATTAAGAAAAACGCATTCCATTCGGGATTTTCAATGTAATTTTATTTACCATACGGTTCTAAAAATTTTAGAAAATAGTTCCGATGGTTTGACCACTTCTGGGTTTGAACATTTAGAAAAAAATAATTCGTATTTGTTCATTTCGAATCACAGAGATATTCTTTTGGATACTACTTTATTGAATGCCGCCTTGTTTCAAAACGGTCATTTGATGACGGCTTCGGCAATTGGAGATAATTTGGTTCAAAAATCCTTTATAAAAACCTTGGCACGATTAAATCGGAACTTTTTAGTTTTAAGGGGATTATCTCCAAGAGAGATGTTGCAAAGTTCCAAGCTATTATCAGAATATATAGGTCAGTTGTTGTTGCATGAAAATCGTTCGGTTTGGATTGCACAACGCGAAGGACGAACTAAAGATGGAAACGACGAAACCAATCCAGGGGTGTTGAAAATGATTGGAATGGCTTCGGATGAAGCAGATGTAATGCAATACTTCAAAAAATTAAAAATTGTTCCAGTTTCCATATCGTATGAATATGACCCAACCGATGTGTTGAAAATGCCACAGTTATTGGCAGAAGCCAATAATGAAGTGTATGTAAAATCTAAAAATGAAGATTTAAACACCATTTTAAGTGGAGTGATGGGGCAAAAGAAACGCATCCATTTGCACATTGGGAAAGTGTTGGATACTGAAATTGACCAAATTGTAGCTGAAAATGATTCGTCAAACAAACAAATTCAAGCTTTGGCACAAGAAATTGACGATGCAATATTGAGCAGTTATGAATTGTGGCCTACTAATTTTATTGCTTACGATATTTTACATAAAACGACCACGTATTCTCATCGCTATACCGAGGCAGAAAAGTCGCTTTTTGAGCGTCGTTTAGAAATGCGAATAGGCTTGGATAATCCAATTTCCTTAGAGGGATTTTTAGCGATGTATGCTAATCCAGTGGTAAATAAATTAAAATATACCCATGCTTTCTAAAGCAAAAATACTCTTGATTTATACTGGTGGAACCATCGGTATGAAGAAAGATTTTACAACGGGTGCGTTGAAGGCTTTTAATTTTAGTAAATTATTACAACGCATTCCCGAACTTAAATTATTGGATTGTGAAATCGAAAGCATTTCGTTTGAAAATCCGATAGATTCTTCCAATATGAATCCGGAGAAATGGGTACAATTAGCCACAATTATTGAGGATAATTATGCTTCTTTTGATGGATTTGTGGTTCTTCACGGGTCTGATACCATGTCGTACACCGCATCGGCTTTAAGCTTTATGTTGGAGAATTTGGCAAAGCCAATTATTTTTACAGGATCTCAATTGCCTATAGGTGATTTGCGAACCGATGCCAAAGAAAATTTAATTACTGCCATTCAAATTGCGTCCTTGCGTGACAAAGGAAAAGCCGTTGTTCAAGAAGTGGGATTGTATTTTGAATACAAATTGTACCGCGGTAATAGAACTACTAAAATCAATGTCGAACATTTTAAAGCATTTACTTCGCCCAATTATCCTTTTTTGATCGAATCAGGTGTACATTTGAAATGGAATGCTGAGTTGTTTTTACCAGTAAATCATTTGCCTTTACAGGTTCATAAAAAACTAGATGCCAATGTGATAATTTTGAAATTATTCCCTGGAATAAGTGAGCAAGTAGTCGAAGCAGTGCTTTCAATTTCTAATTTAAAAGGAGTGGTTTTGGAAACTTATGGGGCAGGAAATGCGCCCACTAGCGAATGGTTTTTGAAAGTCTTACAAAAGGCAATTCAAAAAGGAATTCATATTGTGAATGTAACACAATGTTCAG
>JACCDV010029830.1_pt1 | contig 23980 bp, 20 predicted proteins | sample 7446131 | NCBI WGS metagenome assembly JACCDV01 (sample SAMN15323448, study PRJNA562643) | freshwater metagenome | isolation source: river surface water | place: USA:Blue River Watershed | collected 2017-08-17
AAGCAAGAAGCCCTCAATACACAAACCCCTATCAACCTGCGCTACGCCGCAGAATACATGCTCGATGACAACTTCTTCAACGCCCTCAGCAACCGCGAAGAATTACTCACCCTGCACGAAAACAAAATCCTCGTAGAATTTAGCTACATCCAAAAACTCAACCGCATCGAACGCTTTAGCTTCGAACTGCAAATCGCTGGCTATGAACCCATCCTCGCCCACCCAGAACGCTACATCTACTACCACAAAAACCTCAAATACTACGAATACCTCAGAGACATTGGTTTCGACCTTCAACTAAACCTCCTGTCACTCACCCCCTACTACGGAAAAGAAGTACAACAAGTAGCCCATCACCTGCTCAACAACAAACTGTACGACTACGCCTGCACTGACCTGCACCACGACCGACACCTGCAAGCACTCAAAGCGCACTTCACAGCCGATTCACTCCGCGAACTGTTCGAAAAACACAACCTCAGAAACACCGAGCTGAGCAACAACCCAGCCCAACGCTAATTCCCATAATCAATAACCGAAGAGGTCGCTCAGCGACACCTCAACCACCTTGCCGTATTTCGCCAAGTCGGCCTTCGTCACCCGCGCCTTATCAGCCACAACCACCATCGTATAAGGCCTGCCGCTCACCCGTGATTGGTGAAACTTAGCAATATCCCCCATACTCAACGTTGATAACTGCGCGTAATTCGCCATGTTCGGTACCGTGGTTGTAAATCCGCGCTCCATGCACGCATCGTAAGCCGCGATATACCCGCTGCGATCCAACCGGTTCGTCTCCACCTGATTCGCCAAACTCTTCTTCGCCAACTCAAACACCTCCGCGTTCTGTGGCAACGTCGTCAACAACTCATTCATCGCCGCCACCGCATCGTGGAACTTATCGGCCTGCGTGCCCACAAAACCCACCATCGAATTGTATTTCCCCTTGCCACTGCCCACGCGATACACCGCATACGTGCTGTATGCCAACGCCTTCGCCTCGCGAATGTTCTGGAAAACCACACTGCTCATATCCCCACCAAAATATTGGTTGAACGCCGATACCAAGGGCGATTCCGACTCCGTCAACACCGATCCCCTACTATACCAATTGATGCTCGCCTGAACCTGGTCGTAATGCGCAAAATAAACCACCGGCTGGGTAACCTCGCGCTCTACAAATAGGTCTCGAACCGACTTCGACTTATCCAAATCAAACGCCAACTCATGCTTGGTTTGATCGGGGGGTAACTGATGATACTTCTTCAACGTAGCCGCAACACCCGCCTGATCCCGCGCACCATAATAATCCATCGTGTGCTGTATGTTTTTCAGCCCCTTGATCAATTTCACCAAGTCCGCCGCCTTCATTTTCTTCAACGCATCATTGCTCAATACCCACTTCGAGGGGTTGTTGGCACCATAAACCGCGTACGACATCAACGCAGCGCGTATCGCACCAGGATTTGAGGTTTCGTCGCTGCGCGACTTCACAATATCGCCCACCATCGACGCAAAAACCGCCTCGTCAACCATCGGATTGTTGATCAATTTGTCCAACAACCACACCGCAGAATCAAAAAATTCTTCCGGACCGTTTAAGCCAATCGTGAAGTGCTCATTCGATGCACCCGCACCAAAACTGCATCCCCAACGGTAAAATGCCTTGCTTACATCCGCCGCCGAATACCCGTCCGTGCCCACATAAGAAATGTACGCAGGGATCAGCGACAACGACTTATTATGCCAATCGCCATAGTTATAGCGATACGCCAAATCAAACAAGCGATTTTCCTTGTTTTGGACATAGCGCAAAACCGCCGGACCTACATATTCCTTGGCGATGGCCGACTTCAAATCCACCACCTCGGGCTTCATTTTCTCAGCAGGAATCGCCAACCACTCCTTCACAAATGCACTCTGCTTGTCGCGGTTCAACTCCACCGAATGAATTTCGGGCTTCTCGATTTTTTCTGATACCGGCTTCTCCCCCTTGCGCTTGTAAACCACCACGCGGTCCATGTTCAAATACAAATTCGCAAAATCCACCAAATACTCCTTGCTCATCTCCTTCATCATCGCCAACTCATTGAACTGGTCGCGATAGTCCAAGCCCTGTATAAACGCATCCTTCAACAAGAAACAACGACTCTCGTTCTCATTCAACGAACGGATCTTTTCGATTTCCTTGTTCAACAAAATCGCTTTCAGCAAATTGGCGTCAAAATCGCCCTTGCGGATCTTCTCCAACTGCGCCAACATCAATTCCTTCACCTCCTCCAGGGTTTGTCCCTCCTTGGGCGATCCCTGCAGATAAAACATGCCGTAATCCGCCAATTGTTCCACGCCGCTGTAGGCCGATAAAACCTTCTGCTCCAATATCAAATTCACATCGATCAACCCCGCCTTGGAATTGTTCAACAACAAATCAATCAACTTCGCCGCACGCGACTCCTCCGTACCGGCATTCGGAATGCGAAACCCAATGTTCACATACTCCGCCTCGGGATCCTTCAGCTCATAAGTCCGCTCCTGGTTGCGCACCTCCTCCAACTCAAACACATAGCTGTAAACATCCTTGCGCTGCATATAGCCAAACTGCTCGTACACCTGCTCCGCCACCGCGTCTGGATCAAAATCACCACTCATGATGATCGCCATGTTGTTGGGGACATAATACGTATTGTAATAGTTGCGAATCGCCTCCAAACTGGGGTTTTTCAAATGCTCCACCGTGCCAATCGTTGTCTGCAAACCATAGTTGTGCTTGCGAAACAAATCGGCCATCATCACCTCATACACCTTGTCGCCCACCCGGTCCATAGAAATATTCTTCTCCTCATACACCGCCTCCAACTCTGTGTGGAACAAACGCAAAATGGGGTTGCGGAAACGCTCGGCCTCCAACGCAATCCATTTGTTGACCATGTTCGATGGGATATCGTTGATGTACACCGTTTCGTCGTTGCTGGTGAACGCATTCGTGCCCTGCGCACCCAAGGCCTGACACATTTTGTCGTACTCGTTGGCTATCGAAAATTTGGCGGCGAGCTGACTCACACTGTCAATCGCGCGGTAAATCGATTTCCGCTCCGCCGCATCGGTGCTGTGGTTGTATCGCTCATACAATTGGTCGATCTGCTTCAACAATGGCGCCTCTTTCGCCCAGTCCAAACTGCCATAGCGATCGGTCCCCTTGAACAACATGTGCTCCAAGTAATGCGCCAAGCCGGTATGCTCCGCCGGATCATTTTTTGACCCCGTACGCACCGCCACCATCGTATACACACGGGGCGATTTGGTCTGGTTTGATGTGATCAGGGTGAGTCCGTTCGCAAACGTATACTGCCTCACCTTCAACGGATCATTGCCGTAACTCACCACTTCCCAACGCGCCGTAGTAGCCGTGTTCAACCCAACCACCACATCCTGCGCAAACGAAAGTACCGAGTACAAAGCGCAAATCATCAGAGTAAATACCGATTTCATAGATGCACAAAAATAAGGGGTTCTATTCCTTGCACAATGTGTATTTATCTTCGCAGACATCATGATCATCGAAAATTGGGTGGCACTGGGCCTGGGTGGGAACATGGGCAACCGCATGGCATACATCGGAAAAGCCCAAATGCTGCTGTCGCAACAAGTCGGCGAAATCACCCGCTGCTCATCGCTTTACCAAACCGCCGCCTGGGGTAATACCAACCAACCCCACTTCCTCAACCAAGCCATCCTCCTCAAAACACCCTTCACCCCGCAAATGGTTTTGCAAAAATGCCTGGCGATCGAAAAACAGCTGGGCCGACACAGAGAAATCAAATGGGGACCGCGAAGTATTGATATAGATATATTGCTATATAACAATGCACAAATAACCGCCCACAACCTGCAAATTCCCCACCCCTTCCTGCAAGACCGTCGGTTCGTCCTCCAACCCCTCTGCGAAATCATCCCCAACTACCGCCACCCCATCCTCCACAAAACCCTGCAGCAGCTCCTCGTCAGCTGTCCCGATACCCTCCCCGTTAACCGCTACCTCCCCCGATGATCCTCCCATACACCCTCCTCCCCGATGTGCGATGGTTTATCCTCGGACAACAGCAACAACAGTTCCCCATCCTCCAAAACGCGCCATTCCTCAAGCAAAATGGCAGCAACCGATATACCATCGCCGCCGCCAATCACCTACAATCCCTCACCATCCCCGTGCATGGCGAAGACCGCAACCTCCCCCTCCCACAAGTCCGCATCAACTACAGCGAAAACTGGCTGAGAACCCACAAACAGGCCTGGCAAACCGCCTACGGAAAATCGCCCTTCTACGAATACTACGACTACCGGTTTTGGGCGCTGTTCGACCAACAACCACCCACTATGCAAACCCTCATTGAGGGCTGCCACCAACTCCTGTTCACCAACCTCAAAATCCCCCATACGCCCCAATACCTCCAAGAGCCCGGCGCCGCACATTCGCTCATCGCCCAGCAAACACTGGCAAAATTTCAGGAACAGTCCACAAAACTTTCTCTGACCCCCTATCCCCAAGTTTTCGATGCCAAATTCGGCTTCCGAGAACCCGTTTCCGCCCTCGACCTACTCTTTAACCTCGGTCCCACCGCCCAAGAATACCTCCAACAATACCCCACCATAAAACCCTAAATACAACCCCAACCAATTTCCTATCTTCGCACCATGAGCGTACTGAAAAAACTGGCCTCCCAAACCGCCGTCTATGGCCTTAGCACCATGCTGGGCCGGTTTCTCAACTACGCCCTAGTACCCCTGTACCTCAGCAAATTCACCCCCGCAGAATACGGTGTGGTGGGTGTGATGTTTACCTACGCCAGCTTCTTGGCGATCTTTTTTGCGCTCGGACTGGAAACGGCCTTTTTCAATTTCGCCAAACAAACCCAACAGCCCGCCAAAGTCTTCGCCACCGCCACCTATACCCTCATCCTCACCGGCTTCGCCGCCATCCTCACCGCCCGCTGGATCGGTCCCCAAATCATGGACTGGATGGGCTACCCACAATACCCCGAACTCATTGAATACCTGGTCTATATCCTCGCCGCCGACGCCATCTCCGCCCTCGGTTTTGCCTGGCTCAGACAACAAGATCAACCCTGGACCTTTGCTTGGATCCGCCTCACCAACATCGCGGTAAACATCGTCTCCAACCTATTCCTTTTGATCATCGCCCCTGCATTCGGCGACTTCCTCCTCAACCACAAAACCACCTTGCTGGGCCTCACCCTATCTCCCGAACAATTCTCGGGCGAAACCTGGCATAGCATCGCCACTTGGGGACAAGCGCAAGCACAACCCCATGCCATGATCGCCAACATTTTCCTCAGCAACCTGCTGGCCTCGGTGATCACCCTGCCCCTGCTCTCACGCACCTTCACCCAACTCAAAGAAGGATTCGATGTAGCCCTCATCAAACGCATGCTGAAATACTCGCTGCCCCTGATCATTGTGGGACTCGCCGGCATGATCAACGAAACGCTAGACCGACTCCTGCTCAAAAACCTCCTCCCCGCCAACATCGCCGATGCCGAAACCGGGATGTACAACGCCTTCTACAAACTCAGTCTCGTCCTCACTCTCTTTATACAGGCTTTTAGATTCGCCGCAGAACCCTTCTTCTTCAGCAAAAGCGGCGATGCCGATGCCAAAGAAACCTATGCCTATGTGATGCGCATGTTTGTCTACGCCACCGGTGGCATCTACCTCCTCACCATGCTCTTCATGCCCTGGATTGCACCGCTGCTAATGCAAAATCCCATTTTCTACACCAATGCGCGCGGACTTTCCATCATCCCCGTGCTGCTGGGCGCCAACGTCTGCCTGGGACTTTACTACAACCTCAGCATCTGGTTTAAGCTATCCGGTCAGACCAAAATGGGCGGACTCATCGCGGCGATGGGTGCCGTGGTTACCATCGTCGGCAACTACCTCTTCATCCCCCAATACGGATTCGTGGCCTCGGCCTATACTACACTGGCGGCTTATGCAACGCTGGTGGTGCTGGGGTATGCTTTCGGACAAAAAAACTATCCCATTCCTTACCAAGTGCCTCTGTTGTTGTTGGTGCTGGCTGTGGCCATCGTGCCCATCGTTTGCTTGCCCGTGTATGCGCCTTCAATCTCCCACAACTACTACTTTTTACTGCCCCTGGTTTACGGGGCGATGATCTACTTGATAGAAACCCTACTTAATAAACGCCATGCTGCTCGTTAACATCATCAACCAATCGCAACACCCATTACCCAAATACCAGACCGCGCTGAGCGCGGGGATGGACCTCCATGCCAATCTAGAAGAACCCATCGTGTTGATGCCCCAAGCCCGGATGCTTGTTGCCACCGGATTGTTCATTGAACTGCCCGAAGGGTATGAAGCGCAAGTGAGGCCGCGCAGCGGCCTCGCCCTCAAACACGGCATCACCGTCCTCAACAGTCCGGGTACCATCGATGCCGACTACCGCGGTGAAATCAAAGTGCTGCTGATCAATCACGGACAGGAACCCTTCACCATCCAAAACGGCGAACGCATCGCCCAAATGGTCATCGCCCAACACGCCACCGTACAATGGCAAGAAACCCAATCGCTCTCTAACACCGAACGCGGTGAAGGCGGTTACGGTAGCACTGGCGTAACCCAGCCCTAACATCCAATTCATCTCAAACGCTTATCTTTGCACCCCAATGAAACTGATTATTCCAATGGCCGGCATGGGCAAACGCATGCGCCCTCATACCCTTACCACCCCCAAACCCCTGGTCAAAGTCGCTGGCAAATCCATCGTGCATTGGCTCATCACCGATATCGCCGCCGTCTGCGGTGAATCCATCGATGAAATTGGTTTCGTGGTAGGCAGATTCGGAGAAGCCGTGGAAGCAGAACTCATCCAAATCGCCGAAAGCGTAGGCGCCAAAGGCAAAATCTTCTACCAAGATGTAGCCGAAGGAACCGGTCATGCCATCCTCTGTGCCCGCGAATGCCTCAAAGGCGATGTTATCGTGGCCTTCGCCGATACCCTCTTCCGCACCCAATTCAATCTGGATAAATCCAAAGATGGCGTTATCTGGGTTCACAAAGTAGCCAACCCAAGCTCATTCGGCGTGGTGAAATACAACCAAGACAACATCATCACCGACTTCATAGAAAAACCCACCGAGTTTGTGTCAGACCTCGCCATCATCGGCATCTACTACTTCAAAAGCGGTGAAACGTTGGAAGCGGAGATTCAGTTTCTGATCGACAACAACATCCGCGAAAAAGGCGAATACCAACTCACCAATGCCATGGAAAACATGAAATCCAAAGGCATGCAGTTTGTCCCTGGCGCCGTAGACGAATGGCTCGATTGCGGAAATTACGCCGCCACCGTCTTCACCAACCAACGCGTGCTGGCCAACAAAGCCCCCCAATTCGCTGGAGCCGCTGCCCGCTTCGATGAAAGTGTCACCATCCATGAGCCCTGTTTCATCGGCGAAAATGTATCTTTGAAAAACTGCGTGATTGGTCCGCATACCTCCATCGGCAACAATTCTACCCTGGAAAACTGCACCATCACCAACAGCATCGTTCAAGAGCAATGTTCACTCAGCCACTTCAACTGCCACGTCTCCCTCATCGGCAACCACATCGTGGTCAAAGGTTCGGGTGCACCCAGCCAAGAATACAGTCTCGGCGATTTCAGCAGCATCGGTTAACCGCCCTCGCTACATCCCCCATTTCACTTTTTCTTCCCCTTTTTTGCTGGGCGATATCCCTCGTGCAACCCCTGCACGCCCAATCCCCCGAACTCAAAATCGCCTACTTCAGCGCCGAAGCACACTACCAAGCCGAGCAATTCCACGAAGCCAAAAACGAGTTTCAACACATCCTCGATAGCTTCTCCCAACCCGAAAATACCCCCCACCTCACCGGTGTGCTGTTCAGACTCGCCCAAATCCAAGCCCGCGAATACACCTTCGCCAACGCCCAAGGCGCCGTTCAAACCCACCCACCCGATGTCCTCCAAGCCCTCCACTACACAGAAAGAGCGCTGAACATCCAACCCAAAAACACCGATATACTCTATTTCAAAGCCACACTCGAATACAACCACAACAAACCCCTCAAAGCCGCACAAACCCTGCAGCAACTCTGTACCCTCGACCCCCACTCCTTCACCTTCCACCACTTCGCAGCCATCGCCCTGTCGCAAACGCTCAAAGGTCCCTCCGCCCCCACGCAAACCCTCGAACTCCTCCGCTTCTGCGATACCTGGGAAACCCACCTCGGCCTCACCGAAAAAGTGAAACAGTTCAGACAACTCGCCAAAGACCAACAACAAATACAATCGCTCCCAAACAACAATAACCCCAAAGCCAAAACGGCAGACGCCCCCACTACCACCATCCTGTCTGCCCCCAACCGCTACCGCAAAAACCTCGCCCTGCGCATCGAATACAACCGCTTCACAGAAGCACACCTTTGGGCCGATTCCCTCGAAAACATCGCGCCCGTGTTCACTGCACACAACCTCGTCAATGGCTTCGAACACGCCCACAACAACCGCTGGCAAGAAGCACAAGCCGAACTCGCCAACAGCGACCTCGAAACCGACCCCTTTATCCAACTGCAATACCTCCGACTCAACGCCCGCATCACCGCGCACCAACGACAAACCACCAAAGCGCTGAACCTCTATATTCAATTGTATCAGAAGGAAGGACTCACACCGTCTGACCTCCCCTTCGCGATTTCCGTCGCCGAACAAGCCCAATCTGTCCAATACCTCAACCTTTGGAAACAAATGGCACAAGATTTGGAATCCAACCCCAACAACAAATAAGCACCCCATCGCCCCATGAAATATTTTCTATCGCTCGTCACCCTCCTTACAGCCATTAGCGCCCAAGCGCAAAATAATACGCCCCAAAACATCGAAGTGAACAACAACCAACTGCCGAAAAGCAACAATTGGACCTACTTCACCGGGCGATACGATGTCAACGTAAACACCGGCGATCAGCAAATTCCCGCCACCCTCAACCTCCGCATGAAACGCGATTCCATCGTTTGGTTTAGCGTCAGCGCCAACATGGGCATCCAAATTCAAGTCGCCAAAGGCATCATGCTCCGCGATACCCTCCACATCGCCGATATCTACCACAAAGAATACTATGCGATTCCTGTGGCCAACGCCAGCCAATACCTGTCCATCCCTTTGGGCGTGCAACAACTGCAAAATTTGTTTGTAGGACAGCCCCTGATCGATACCTTCAGTGCCAAACCCTTCAACAACAGCAACTACAGCGCGAAACTCGTAGATCGGCTCATGTGCTACACCACTATATCGCAACCCCTGATCATTGAATCGAAATTTGCACAGCCCAACGCCGAAACCAAGAAAGAAAACGAAGGGTACTCACAACTGCGATTCACCGAAATCAGTACTCCCAACAAACCCAAAGACAAAGCCATCCTCGAACACAGCCAATGGCTCAACGTCTCCTCAGAATCAGCTGGCGCCTTCTCCTTTTTGCCGATGGGCATCAAAATTACATCCACCACTGCACAACAAACTGCACAAGTCGATTTGACGTTGACAACCGCTCGATACGATGTAATACCTTCGTACCCGTTCAAAATCGACGATTCCTACAAACGCAAAAACCTCTCCCAAAAATAACCCTTGCGCATCCTGGCCTTCATATTGCTGCTGATTTCCTCCCTCTTCCCCAACGCGGGAGAAGCCCAATCACGGAAACAGCTCGAAGCCAAACGCAAGAAAATGCAACGCGTGATCGCCGAACAAAAACGCGCGCTCAGCAGCACCCAAAAGGAAAAAACCGTTACGCTCGACAAACTGAATTCGCTGAACCAAATCATCCAACAGCGACAGGTGGTCATCAAAAACCTGGGCATGGAAATTCGCTCCGTGAACTACGAACTCTCCCAAAAACAGAAGTTCCTAGACAGTCTCACCCGCGAACACGCCTCCCAACAACTCAAACTCAAGAAAACCATCATCAAGGCCTACAAAACCCGCAAAAGCGGTCGTGAAATTGCCTTCGTTTTCTCCTCCAAATCCATCTCGCAAGCCATGCGCCGTTGGAAATACCTGCGCAAAATCTCCGGATACCGCCGCCACCAAATGAGCACCATCGTGGCCCAAGCCCAATCGCTCGGAAAAACCATCAACCAACTCGAATCCGTAAAACAAGAAAAATCGGTGCTGATGGGCGAAAACGAAAAGGAGTCCAAAGAGCTTGAAACCGACAAACAAGCCAAACAAACCCTGGTCAAAGAACTCTCCGGCAAAGAAGAAGAACTCCGCGATCGCATCCGCGATAACGAAAAAGCCATAGCCCGACTCAACAATGAAATCAGTCGGTTAATCGCCAAAGAAATCGAAGCCGAACGCAAACGCAAAGCCCGGGCCGCCAGCAGCGCCTCCAAATCCCGCGGCGGTAGCAACAACAGCACCTCCGGCAAGGAAAATATGCTCTCACCCCAAGCCCGTGCCATCGGCGGCGCCTTCTCCAAAAACAAAGGCAACCTCCCCTGGCCCGTGGAACGTGGATTTGTTTCACAAACCTTCGGCGTGCACGAACACCCCGACCTTGAAGGCATCACCACCGTGAACAACGGCGTAGACATTACCTCGCCCAAAGGATCCCTCGCCAGCGCCGTCTTTGAAGGCACCGTGAGCGCCATCCTCAACATACCCGGACAAGGTCAGGCCGTTCTGGTAAACCATGGCGATTTCTTCACCGTATACTCCCACCTGTCTGTGGTGTTGGTAGAGAAAGGACAAGTGATCCGCATGAACCAACACATCGGCAAAGTCATGACCGATGAAGATGGCAAAGCCGTGCTGCAGTTCCAAGTTTGGCACGGACAAGAAAAACAAAATCCCCAAAGCTGGCTCAGAGGACGTTAAGTTCCAACAGCGATTCCCTAACTTTGAAATTATGATGAAAGTGGCAGTCATTGGCGCCGGCGTGATGGGATCAGGCATCGCCCTGTGTAGCATCCAAGCTGGATACCCTACCGTTCTGTTCGATGTACACCCCGCAGCCCTCGAAAAAGGCTACGCATACATCCAAGCACAACTCGATGTGGCCGTGAGCAAAGGCAAAACCACCGCGGAAAAAGCCGCAACGGCACTGTCGCTCCTCAGCACCACCCCCGACCGCAATACCCTCGTCGCCGATTTCATCATCGAAGCAGTACTTGAACAACTGCCCATCAAACGCGAACTCTTTGGCTTCCTGGAAACCATCAACACCCCAGATACCATCTTCGCCACCAATACCTCCAGCATCCCCATCACCCAAATCGCCGCCGCCCTCCAACACCCCCAACGTGTAGTAGGCGTGCATTTCTTCAACCCAGCCCATATCATGAAGCTCGTTGAAGTCATCAAAGGCGTTGCCACCGCACCAGAAATCGCCCAAAAAGCGTTCGACTGGTCGCAATCGCTCGGCAAAACCACCGTCTACGCCGCCGATGCCCCCGGGTTTATCGTGAATCGCGTGGCCCGACACTATTACGTGGAGAGTCTCAAAGCCCTCGAAGAAAATACCGCCCCCCTCGAATCCATCGACCGCCTCCTGGAAAGCAGCGGATTCAAAATGGGACCGTTTAAACTGATGGACCTTATCGGTGTCGATACCAACTTCAGCGTCACCAGCTCCATGTTCCAACAGTTTCATTACGATGCCAAATTCCGCCCCAGCCGCATCCAACAACAAAAAGTGGAAGCCGGCCACCATGGCAAAAAAACCAAACAAGGTTTCTATAAGTACGAGTAATTTTAGGTTTCTCTATGCGATACTTCCTCCGCCTCGTCCTCATCACCGCCGCCAGTGTCCTGCCCCTGATGCAGGCCTGCGACAACAATAACAGTCGCACAGAACCCATTCCCAAAGGACCGGTGAACCTCAACATCGACCTCAACCTACCCGCCTACATGCACTTGGCAAATCCCGGTACACATGCCTACTTCGAAGGGGGCGTGAAAGGCGTGATCGTCATCCACGACTACGACGATTCCTGGTATGCCTTCGAACGCGGTTGCGCCTTCCAACCCCTGAGCGATTGCTCCACCATTTGGGCCGATTCCATCAACATCCAATTGCGATGCGGAACCCCCACCAGCACCGGTTTCCAGCCCTGCTGTAGCTCCAAATTTACCTACGGCGGAATACCGCTGGAGGGCGAAGCCCGACAAAGACTTGCCAACTACCAAATCCAGCGAAGTGGCAACGCCTTGATGGTATATAACTGAAACCACCACACAAAAAAATTTTAGCCCATCGCTTTGTTGCGATAAAAAATGGGTAAAATTTGTGAAAAAACTTTTTTTTAACCCCTCATTTCCTATATTTGTCAACTACTATAACCCTATTCTAACGGAATATCTATGCAAAAAAACTACTTTAAATCAACCGTTTTTGCAGCTGTGGCAACCTTACTCGCCGTGCCTGCTCAAGCCCAATCGCCCGGATCCCACTCCCTAGAAATCGGTGGCGGTATCCATGAATATATGGGCGACCTCGGTTCTTCGTTGGGTTTTGCCCGTCGTCCCGACTACCAAGCCGTTCAAGTAAATTTCGGTTACTACCTCAACCCAGCCATCGACCTCGTAGCCAATTTCTCTACCGGAGATGTTGGATATGCACGTAAATGGGAAGGTTGGAACCTCCGTCCTGAATACATGTACCAATCGTTCCGTGCAAACATAGCCGACCTTACCGTTGGTGCCCGTTTCAAACTGAACAACGGTAGCATCCTCTCTGAAGATGCCAAAATCGCCCCCTACTTCCAAGCAGGTTTGGGTGGATTTTATGCCCATAGCAAAATCACTTGGGGACCAGATCCCTACGTACAAGATGAAGTGTACTACGACCTTACCAAGAAGCCAGCCATCACCGAAGTGAATGCTGCCCTTCAAGGTGCCTTCGGTATCAACTTCTACATCACCGAAAGAATTGGCTTGCGTTATAGCTATACCGCTACCTACACCATGTCTGATATCTGGGATGGTGCTACACAATCTTACCCCGATCCAGTACACAATATCTACAAGCACCAGTTGTGGCGCACAAACGATATGTACGGTTTGCACTCTTTCGCCCTCACAATGGCTGTGGGTGAAGGTACCGGCTCATCGCCAAAAGCTCCCAAAGACAAAGACGAAGATGGTGTTCCAGACAAATACGATTTGTGTAAAAACACCGAACCCAAATACCGCCGCTACGTGGATAGCGTAGGTTGTCCTGCCGATACCGACAAAGACGGAATCCTTGACGCCGACGATAAGTGTCCCGATGTAGCCGGTCCAAAAGAATTCAACGGTTGCCCCGACTCTGATGGTGATGGTATCCAAGACAAAGTGGATGCTTGTCCTAACACTGCCGGTATCGCCAAATTCAATGGCTGCCCCGACACCGATGGTGATGGCGTGTCAGACAAAGAAGATGGTTGTCCTACCGTTGCCGGTTCAGCTGCCTTCGGCGGATGTCCCGACACCGATGGTGATGGCGTAGAAGACCGCAAAGACAAATGTCCTAACGTTGCCGGCGCAATCGCAGGTGAAGGTTGCCCCGATACTGATGGCGATGGCGTTTACAACAACATCGATAAGTGTCCTGATGTAGCCGGAACAGTTGCTAGCAAAGGTTGCCCTGAAATCAAGAAAGAAGTAATCACCAAAATTAACTTGGCCGCCAAAGGCATCAACTTCGAAAACGGCAAAGCCGTGATCACCGCAAGTTCTTTCAAGAGCTTGGATGACTTGGCTACCTTGTTGAATACCTACCCTGGTGCTAGCGTGGAAATTCAAGGACATACCGATAACAACGGTACCCCTGAAGCCAACAAAACCTTGAGCCAAGAGCGTGCTACTGCCGTTAAGCGTTACTTAGCCGCCGGTGGTGTTGCTGAAGCCCGCATGACAGCCGTAGGATACGGTCAAGAAATGCCTATCGCCGACAACGCTACCCCTGCAGGTAAAGCGAAAAACCGTCGCGTAGACTTCAAATTGAGCTACTAAGAAACCCCTTGCATAGAACAAAAAAGGCCACCATCCGGTGGCCTTTTTTGTTTTCTACCCCACACATCTACCTTTCTATCCCTAACTTCGTTCTATGTCAACGGCACGCATCCTCTGCATCGCACTGTCATGGCTCATCGCCATCCCCACCACCCTCGCTCAATCCAACGCCTACCAATCGCCCAGTAACCCCCACTACTGGAAAAACAAAAAACCCTACGAGGGCTACTGGCAACAAGATGTGCATTATACGATTAATGCGATACTGAACGACCAAGATGAGCTGATAAACGGACAAGAAACCCTCGTCTATACCAACAACTCCCCCAACACCCTCACCGAGGCCTATTTCCACCTCTACCAAAATGCCGTGCAACCCGGCTCCCTCACCGATGAACTCTACAAAAAAAACCGCACCAAAGTAAAATACGGCAAATACGAAGCCCAAAAACTCGGTACCGTTATCCACCGCATCCAAATCAACCCCGAAAAAAACCCCATCCAGGAAGAACCCCCATACGAGACCACCAGCACCCCCTTCGAAATCCAAAATACCCTCCTCAAAATCAAACTGCCCAAACCACTGAAACCCGGCGATTCCATCGCATTTCATATCGATTTTACCACCTACTTCGACCGCGGTAGCATCCGCAGAAGAATGAAAGTGTACGACCACCACGGTTACAAACACTTCAACGGCGTGCATTGGTACCCCCGCATTTGCGTCTACGACCGCAAATTTACCTGGGAGACAGACCAACACGTGGAAAAGGAATTCTATGGCGACTACGGCCAGTTCGATATCGCCCTCACCCTCCCCAACCACTACATCCCCGAAGCCACCGGCACCCTCACCAACAAAGACGAGGTACTGCCCAACGCCCTGAGAAAACAACTTGATATCGCCAACTTCAAAGACAAACCCATCGGCTCACAACCCTCCGTCATCATCCCCGCCAATGGCACCTTCAAAACCTGGCGATACCAAGCCGTGAATGTCCACGATTTCGCCTGGACCGCCGACCCAACCTACCGCATCGGGGAAACCACCTGGAACGGTGTGCAATGCGTAGCCATCGCCCAAGAAAACAACGCCGCCGGATGGCAACAAACCGCCGCCTTCACCGCCAAAGTCATCGCCACCTATAGCCGCGATTTTGGTATGTATAACTACCCCAAAATTGTTTGCGCCGATGCCGCCGATGGCATGGAATACCCCATGATCACCCTCGATGGCGGATACTACCCCAGCCACCAAAGCTTGATCGCCCATGAAGTCGGACACAATTGGTTCTTCGGCATGGTCGGCTCCAACGAAACCTATCGCGCCGCACTCGATGAAGGATTTACCCAATTCCTCACCGCCTGGTGCATGCGCAAACTCACCCGCGAATCCCAACCCGAACTCAAACGCGCCTTCGCCGGCTATATGGAAGATGCCATCGACGGCACCGATGAAATCCTCGAAACCCACTCCAACGATTTTCATTCGGCGACCGGACATGGGGGCGGCTACAAACACGTCTACTACAAAACCGCGTCGATGCTCTACAACCTCCAATACTACCTGGGCGATTCGGTCTTCCTGCAAGCCATGAAAAACTACGTGGAACAATGGAAATTCTGTCACCCCTACATCGAAGACTTTAGAAATTCGATCATCCAAAGTGCACAGACCGACCTTAATGCCTTCTTCGATCAGTGGTTTCAGACCAACAAAGCAGCCGATTATAGCATCAAACGCATCACCCCGCTCAGACCCGGCAACTACTACCGCGTAACCCTTGAACGACGGGGGAAAATGGTGATGCCGGTCGACCTCGATTTCCTCATACAACCCACCACAGCAAAAAGCACCGCATCCAGCAACACCGCCGTTCAACCCACCGATGTCTTCTACTCCATCACCGTGCCCGTAACCCAATACCAAAAACCCGGCCGATACAACCTAAAACCCTGGATTGGGTGGGACAAACTGCGTCCTACCTATACTTTCGACATCGAAATGCCGGTGCAAGGCAAAGTCAAACAAGTATGGCTCGACCGCAGTGGCCGACTGGCCGATATCAACCGCGTCAACAACGTATGGAAAAAGCGGAGCGAGTGGCAGCTCGACCTTGGCAATGGCGCCAACACCAACTACCTCGGTGTGTATCAAGGACTCGTACGTCCCACCGTGCGCTATAACGTGGCCTCCGGCGTGCTGCTGGGAGCGGTAGCGAGCGGACAGTACGCCGGACGGAAAAAGCAGTTCAACCTCGGTCTCTGGTACGCCCCGGGCTGGCAAGAACGCTACACCCCCACCCAAAAACTCCAATACCAAGCCGAATTCAAACACCAAACCCGCGGGGGTGGCACCTACTACTACCAATCCTTCCTGTATAACGAAATCAATACCCACGAAATGGGCTGGTTCAACCGCGTAGGACGTACCGATTACGGCCTTTATGGCAAATCGATGCTGCGCCTACACCAAACACCCATCGCCCCGGAACAACCCCTCCTCGATGGCTTCCTGCCCACCACCAACCCCTGGAGTAACATCCGCCAAACCCACCTCAACCTCTTCGTGCAACAAGGCTACGCCGGATGGGGCAAAACCGGTTCTATGCGATGCGATATCCGCATGCCATCGCCCTGGAGCCAATCGCAGTACGGCTTCGTGCAACTGGAATGGAAACACTTTCAACCCCTGGGCAAAACCGCCCTCAGATTCCGCACCCTCGCCTACTACGGCGGCGGCAGCAACCCCACCCCAGAATCTGTCCTCTACCTCGTCGGCGCCAACCCCGAAGACGCCTTCCAACAACAACCCCTGTACCGCGATTATGGGATGTACGACCTCAACAGTGGCCCTCAAACCCATGTCCTACAGGTGAATGGCGGCCTCAACCTCCGTGGTTTCATTGGCTATAGCGCGCCAAAAACCGTGAAACAAGCCAACGGCAACGACACCACCCTGGCCTTCTTCCGCGGCAACCAAGGCATCGGCATCAATGTCGCCCTCGACCTCACCCCCTACTTCCGCTGGATCCCCAAAATCAAACTCCTCGGCATCAACCCCTACCTGTTTGGCGATGCGGGTATGATTGGACAGCCCCTCAGCAGTCGCAACGAACAGCAACAATTGGTGACCACCACCGTTTATTCCCGTTTACTGGGCGATGCCGGATTCGGTGCCAGTGTCAACCTACGCAATTTCGGCGCCCTCACCAAAAACAAAGCCCTCAAAGCCGCCAAACCCATCAACTTGCGGGTCGACTTCCCCCTTTGGGTCAACGCCGTACAGCAAAACGACAATTACCTGCAGTTCCGCTGGCGCCTCAGCGTTGGCACCGATTTCTAACCCCACCCATCCGCAAATTCAATTAACTTTGTCGACGTGAATACGCTCTGGAAACACCAAACCCAACACACCGGCTCCGTGAACCAAATCCTGGGCGTGTATCACAACGATGTGGTGCATTACCTCTCGCTCAACGCCCAACAGCAGCCCCTGAGCTATGAGATCACCAAACACCCAGCTCAACTCCAAACCAACGTGACCTGGGTTGATCTCCACGGCAACATCCAACTCATCCCCCAGGCCTTCGCAGAAGCACCCATTCCGGGATTCGAGTCCTGCCTCAAGCGAAAACTCAACGCCCACATCACCCTTGCCTTTCAGCCATCGATGAACCCCCAACCCCTGCCAACCGATAGTGCCCAGCACCACCTGGCAGAAGGATTGTTCCCCATCGCCAACACCTACGCCAACCACAAAGAATGCGTGAGTGTGCTCTGGTTCCACGAACAAACCGCCATCGTCTTCGCCTTCCGCAACGGTGAACTCATCTTCGCCAACCGCTACCCCAGCTCCAATACCCAAGAACACCTGTACTACGCCCTGCTGCCCTTCCACGAAAACAAACTCAACCCCCATCAATTTGGCCTGTTTGTACTCTGCGATGCCACCCAGCATGCCACCACCGCCCAGCTGTTCCAAAAATTTATCCCCCATGCCGAGGTCACCGCGCCCCAACTACCCTGGATCGCCACCACCCCCGCACCCCTGCTGCATATCGTTTCCCCACTGATCAAATTGGCCTCATGCGTGTCACCGGCGGACATCTAAAAGGGAGAATCATACCCACCCACTTCGCCAACCACGTGCGACCGTCCACCGACCGTGTGCGTGAATCGCTGTTCAACTCCCTCGAACACCAAAAAGGCATCGCTGATACCCACGTGCTCGACCTGTTCTCCGGCTCCGGCATCATCGCCCTGGAATTCCTTACCCGCGAAGCACAAAGCGTGTTTAGCATCGACCTCGATAAAAAAAACATCGCCCACCAAAAAGGCATCGCCAAAGACTGGAACCTGCCCCAATGGCACATCGCCACCGGCAACGCCCTCACACCGCTGTCAACCCTGCAGAAAAACAAACTGCCCGCCACCGGCGATATCCCCCCCTTTGACATCATCTTCGCCGATCCGCCCTACGGCATGCCCAACATACAAGGACTTCCCCAATTGCTGTTTCCCCTGCTCGCCCCCAACGGCTGGATCATCATCGAACACAAACCCCAACTCGTGTTCGCCGAGCAAGAATTGCTGAAAAAAGAATACGGAAGTACCACAATGACTATCTTCGCCAAACCATGAGCAAGATCGCCGTTTTCCCAGGGACGTTTGATCCCATTACCATCGGACATGTAGACATCGTCAATCGCGCCAGTGAGCTGTTCGATGAAGTCATCATCGCCGTGGGTGTCAATACCAAGAAAACCACCCTGTTCGACCTCGAACTGCGCAAGCAATGGATCCATACCGCGTTTGCCAACAACCCCAAAGTGCGAATTGAATCCTACGAAGGACTCACCGTGGATTTTTGCAAAAAAATGGGTGCGAAATTCCTACTGCGTGGATTGCGGAACGGTACCGACTTCGACTACGAATCACACATCGCCCAGCTGAACAAAGCCCTTTGGAACGAAATTGAAACCGTCTTCATCATGTGCGATCCAGCCCTGAGCTACATCAGCAGCACACTGATCCGCGACCTCATCATTCACAAGGCCGATTACCATCGCTACCTACCCGATGGCGTGAATCCCATTCACTAAACGGTTTTGAACTGTGCCACGCAACGCCTAATCACGTCGTGCACACTCTGATATGAATTGAATTCGGATTCATTGAACCACGACAAATCAGCAAACTTCACCTCCGAAATACCCTCCTCGAGCTGCGGCTTCAACGTGCCCTTGCCCGTGCTGTTCATCAAATACCAATGCGTTTCCTTTAACAACAAAATCTCATCCTCGTAGTACACATGGTAGGTCTCTCCCACCTTGTCGCTGATGTTGATCATGTTGATGCCCGTTTCCTCCATCACCTCGCGCAACGCCGCCGCCATCTGGTCCTCATGTCGCTCAATCTTCCCCTTTGGCAAATCCCACAACCCATTGCGCTTGATAGTCAACAACTGATTCTCCTTGTTGAACACCAACCCGCCAGCCGCCTGGATCACCGTAAAGTCCTCCATGAACTCCCGAATCGTGGCCTGGGGGTCCGGACAGATTAGCCCGAAATGCAAGGGTTTGCCGTTGTTCTGCGACGACAACAAAATCTTGAAACTCTTCTGCAATTCATCGTCCCCAATAAAATACATATTACTCAACCCACGCAAAGCTTCTGGAGAATCCGCGATCACCAAAGCACCGTCGTTGAAATAGATTTTATAACTTTGCACTTCCATGTCCAATCCAGCCGCAAAATTAGCAAAATTTCTCCTAGAAATAAAGGCAGTAAAACTAAGTCCTTCACAACCATTCACTTGGACTTCAGGGATCAAATCACCCATCTATTGCGATAACCGCATGGTGCTTTCCTACCCCGAAGTGCGCACCTTCGTAGCCGAAGAATTGGCCGCCCTCATCCAAACTCAGTTCCCAGAAGCCAACCGCATCGCAGGCATCGCCACCGCAGGCATCGCCCACGGGGCCTTGGCTGCCGATAAAATCAACATGCCCTATTGCTACGTGCGACCTGAGCCCAAAAAACACGGACTCAAGAACCAAGTGGAAGGCGAAATGCTTCCTGGCGATAAAATTGTGCTCGTGGAAGACCTCATCTCTACCGGAAAAAGCAGCTTCCAAGCCGTAGAGGGGGTCCAAAACGCCGGCGCAACCGTCGTGGGCGTCGTAGCCCTGTTCACCTATGGGTTTGCCAATGCCATGGAAAAATTTGTGGAAGCCGGTATCCCTGTGCATACCCTCACCAACCTCCCTACCCTCACCGCTGTGGCCGCCGAACACGGTTTTATCCAACCCTCAGAGCTGGAAACCGTTAATCGCTTTGCCCAAAATCCTGCAGCCTGGGGAGAGAACCTCTAACCGCATCCAACCGCGTCACCGCACCAAACATCCCCGATTGGTCGCGCAACCACCGCACCACACTTACCCGCTCGGCCTTGAAACCGGCCTTGTGCCGCCTGCTTTCCTGTACCCCCTCGCAGTCTAACTCGAACAACTCCGATACCCTTACCCCCCTGATCGGTCCCACCCGCTCGCCCAAATTTTCCCCAATCCAATCCATCGCCGGTCCCTCGGTCATCATCGCCCGAAAACACCCCACAAAATCCTCGCCCCCCACCAATAAACCAAACGTACACTCGTATTCCACCCTCACCCTACCCATCGGTTTTACGTACAACAACACCGCACATACCCGCAGCGAGATCGTTTCTGCCGCCAAGCCAGACTCACCTGCCTCACTCCCAACACCAGCCGCTCTGCCGCTCAAAAACCGCATAAAATCCCTGCGGTCACCCACCTCCATCGACAGCAAAACCCGCAATATCCATTGCTCCCGCTCGCTGGGCGATAACCCCGGCCAAGCCGCAAAACCCGCCGTCAACGCCCCTTCGCTCATCGCATCGCCCACAGGTACCCCCAAACTCAAAGCCAACGCCTCGTTCAGCGACCCCGCAAATTTCTGACACTCCGCCAACAACCAAGGCGATAGCCCCGTCCAAGCCATGATCCACGACTTCAACTTCGGTAGCGATACCTTTTCCGGCAATATCAATCCCTCAAAATTCATGCATCGCTCCTTTCAAATAACGCCTGCTCAACCACATCGGCATCCAAACCCATCGACTCGCGCAAGTAACGCGCCAACACCTCGCTGAACCCATGCGTTACATGCACATGCTCCGCGCCCGAGGCCTGCACCGCCTCCAACAACTGCGGCCAATCGGCATGATCACTCATCACAAACCCCCGATCAACACCACCCCACTGTCCCATCTTGCTCACCGCCATCCACCCGCTGCAATTCGCCAACCGATAATCGCCCAAAGGTGCACTCCACGATGAGCGAAGGGCGTTGGGCGGACAAACCACCAAACTACCACCGAGCGATACCCCCCGGTCCTGCAAGGCCAATAACCCCGCCGTGCCATCCTCCCAAGAACCAAAATCAAAGCCGCTTTGCGCCAAAGCCAGGTTGGCAGCCGCAATGGCACCGTGACAAACCACCGCACCCACCGAGCGATCCAAATGATGCAATATCCGCTGCGCCTTGCCCAACGAATACCCCAACAACACCGAAGGCAAGCCCGCCGCCGCATTCTCCCGCCACCAAGCGTTGATCTCGTCGTAGACCGACTGCTGCTCCCGCCACTGAAAAATGGGCAAGGCAAAGGTGCTCTCGGTGACGAAATGGTGGCATCGGACCGACTCAAATGCCGGTGTTAACCCATCGCCCACCGTCTTGTAATCACCGCTGATGACCCACACCTCGCCGCGGTAACTCAGTCGCACCTGCGCACTCCCCGGCACATGTCCCGCCGGAAACAACGTTACCTCCACCCCATTCATCGAGATGGTTTCGCCATAAGCCAAGGTCTGCACCGAAATACGCTGTCCCAACCGCAACCGCAAAATGTTCTCGGAATCGGTGTGACATAAATAATGCTGCATCCCAGGGCGGGCATGGTCGCTGTGGGCATGCGTCACCAAGGCCTTGTTCACCTTCCGCAGCGGATCGATATACAAATCGGCCTGCGCACAGTAGAACCCCAATTCGGTAAACGTCACCAATGCCATCTCGCCAAATTTCCCGCTTTTTGATGGATAAAAGGGGAAAAAGTTATGGCCAAAAAAGAGTTAATTTGCGATAATAATCTTATGAAAAAACGCATATTAAGTTTGGCCTTGGCCTTCTCAGCATTGTTCCAGCTGAGGGCCGATGAAGGCATGTGGCCGCTCACCCTGCTGCAAAAGATCCAAGATCCCATGCAAGCCCGCGGTTTGAAATTGTCTGCCGAAGACATCTACTCCATCAACCAGGCCTCTGTGAAAGACGCCATCGTGCGCTTGATGACCAAAGAAGGACGTATGTTCTGCACCGGAGAAGTGATCTCCAAGCAAGGACTTTTCCTCACCAACCACCACTGTGGCTATGGTGCCATCCAAGAATTGTCGACCAACCAAGACAACATCCTCAAAAATGGTTTCTGGGCAGCCAACCAAGCAGCTGAGCGTCCTGCCAGCTTCAATATCGGATTGTTGCGCAAAATTGAAGACGTTACCAGCCAAGTGCTTGCCGGTATCGCCATCAACCAAGATGAAGCCACCCGCGCCAAAGCCGTAGCAGCCCAAATCGCCAAAACCAAAGAAGCCGTCATCGCTGCTTTGGGCGAAGAACGCAACAACTACGTCGTGGAGATTTCTTCTTTCTACAACGGAAACCAGTTCTTGGCGATGTTCTACGAAGTATACCGCGACATCCGCCTGGTAGGTACCCCCCCAGAAAGCGTGGGTAAATTTGGTGGTGAGACCGACAACTGGCGTTGGCCCCGTCATACCTGCGATTTCAGCATGTTCCGCATCTATGCCAACGGCAGCAACAAACCCGCTGACTTCAACCCTGCCAACAAACCCTTCAACCCTGCCCACCACCTCCCCATCAACATCGGTGGCATGAAAGAAGGCGATTACGCCATGATCATGGGCTACCCAGGTCGTACCACCCGCTACACCTACAGCGAGGGCATCAAGTACCTGGCCAGTAAAGAGCGTCCCATGCGCGTACAATTGCGTCGCGATATCATGGACGTGTACGAAAACTACATGAAACAAGATGAATCTGTTCGTTTGATGTATGCCGACCGACTTGCGAGCATCGGTAACTACTGGAACAAATTCAACGGCGAAGCCCACGATTTGGCCAAGCCCGATGGTCTTTACGAAACCCGCAAGAACGCCGAATTGGCCTTCGAGCGCTGGGTGCGTGAAAACAAAAAGACCGATGTTTACGGCGATGTAACCTCTCTGTACGATGAGGCTTACCGCGAATTGTATACCTACGGTTTGTACCCCGTGTACTTGCAAGACGGTATCAGCAACAGCCAGCCCATGACATTTGCAATGTCGTTCAAAGGACTCGCCGATGCCTTGAAAGCCAACCCCAAAGACACCACCCGTTCTCGTGCCATGTTACGTGGCATCGATGAGATGTACAAAGAATTCTACCCCAGCATCGAAAAGCAAGTGTTGGCCGTGGTATTGAAACACCTGTACGAGGATTTGGATCCTGCGATGTTACCTGCAGATTTAACTGCTTTGGTTACCAAGTACAAGCGCAATTACACTGCTTTGGCTGAAGCCATTTTTGCGAAGTCGTTGTTCACCGACAAATCCCGCATGGCCAAGTTCTTGGCAAAACCTTCTGCCAGCAAATTGGAAGCCGATTTGTTGTACAAAATCACCCAAGGGTATTATAACAAGTTGCGTGTGGATTTGAAACCCGTATACGATGGCATCAACAGCAAATTGGATCGCGCCAACAGATTGTTCTTGTCGGCCCAGTTGGAGATGTTGCCTAGCGGACAGGCCATGGCCCCAGATGCAAACGGCACCATGCGTTTGACTTACG
>JACCDV010876656.1_pt1 | contig 23967 bp, 16 predicted proteins | sample 7446131 | NCBI WGS metagenome assembly JACCDV01 (sample SAMN15323448, study PRJNA562643) | freshwater metagenome | isolation source: river surface water | place: USA:Blue River Watershed | collected 2017-08-17
AGAACAGCTTTTCATTCTTAAAAATTATTTATATATAGAATGATTCTGAATTTCCAATATTTCAAGGCTCAAGCCATGCAAATGTTTTAATAATTAGCATCTATCACCATAATTTTATAGAATAAGCTAATATAAAAGGTAAAGGGAGGTTGTTATTGATTTTCATGTAATAATTGCCAAGGCTAAAACATCAATGATCTGTTATCTTGTAAATCTTAACCATTTCTTCTTATAGATAAGATGATAAGAAAAAGGAATTGGATTTGGATGATATGTTTAGCTTATAAAATGATTTGCGTCTTTTATTCAAGTTTTAGAGTCTCAAGTAAGCTTGATAAAAAATCAGATAAAGATACGCTCGAAAAGTGGGAAATTAATGAAATGAAATATAGGCATAGTTATCAAAATGATTTTATTTATTCCAACAAAAAATATCTAAATAATGACGAACTTTAGCTCAGCAATAATGATTAGTTCTTTATCTTTACACATCATACCTCTTCTCTCCAAATATTGATGATCGATAAGCTAAAATCCAAGTTAAACTTTTCAATCTTATCGAACATATATAAATCTCAATCCATTCTAATTTTAAATTATCTTATCTAATTATAGGTCATGCGATTTGATGGTTGGATAATAGGTGGATAATTATGAATCGACTAATTATTTTTAAATTGAAATCAGTATGGGTGGATCTGATTCCAAGATTGAAACTTCAAATATAAGCTAATCAACCTTAAGAACTTAGTAGCCTCTGCCAACCAAGTACGTTCCTCCTTTTAGAAAGTTTGGGGATCTCTTTAGAAAGCGAACTGGATCCAATAAAACCTTTGTACTTTCTGTCAGATAGCCTTTTCACGAATAAATTTCTTTGGAGACGCCAGTTTACGAATAACTTTAGTAAGCTTTCACTGCCAAAACATAGCAGATAATTATTGAAAACGTGATAAATGATGAAGAACTCAGCTAAAGATGGGTATTCCAAACCATCTCAGGCTCAAAGAAATAATCACTAATAATTAGGCCATTCTCAAGTTAATAAAGTCACATGTATGCCAACATTCTTTGTGAAGTCCATTTTGCGTAGATAGCTTCCCGACTCAACTCATAGTATCTTTATTCCATGATTGACAACTACGTCATCCAAACAGGAATTGAGAGTATTGATGATCCGAACAGTCATATCTTGGTTATGGAAAGTGTTGATGCCAGTTTGAGCCAAATCATCAAATATAGACGCAGTAATCATTGGGATTGGACAGTCAGTTAGTTCAATAGATTTATGACTGACCTCGTCAATGCTCTGAGTGACCTGCATAGCGCAGGGATATCCCATAATGATATTCGGCCAGCAAATATTTATTTTTCTGTCAAGAAGAATTGCTATGTATTGGGTAACTACGCAAACTGCCAAAAAGGAGAAGGGAATGTTGACTCTAGTAATGCTAGGGCAGATAATAGATTTAGTGCGCCTGAGACAGGCCACAAGCATGAGATAAACCTATTCCAAGGAGATGTCTATTCACTAGGATTGACATTTCTATCTGCTTTTTATCTATGCCAGCATATCGATAAAAAGCTACTAAGTTCTTAAAACAATAAACTTTTATAGAGCAAATATGAACCATTAAGGATAATTGAGCTCATGTTGGCGTCAGCTGATCATAGACCTTCCATAGCAGAAATAAAGGCCAAGTTGCCAGCTAATCCCTTCAAATATCAAAGCATGACCCAATTGATCGATTCAATGCAACATAAACAACGATCATCAACCGAATAGGCAGCAGCTGAGAAACTGGCATTTGGATGGGCATACCAGAGATTGGGACTTTGGAATGAATGGAAGCAACATTATGAAGAAGCCCTCGAACTTTTATAACATAATACTACTCCTTCAGGAAAGGCTGCATCTTTGCTACAGTTAGCAGTTATCGATCATTGCAGAGGGCAGCATTAAAGTAAATACTGTACTATTAAGCCGCTTCTAACTATGCCAAAAGTGCTGCGGGAATATATCGATCCCTTGGGGCTTCCGAACTTGAGACAGGTGTGCATGGGGCAGCATAAAGCTACTATAAGAAGGCTATTGGCTGCTCTAAATATTATGAATTTTAGCATGATATTGATCTTGCAAGAAGCCTTCAAGGGATATCGAAAGTTCATGCGGAAAGGAATTAGTATAAACTTGCTAGAACCTTGGCTGTTACTGCTTCTAATGTTGCCTCCAAGTAATTTACAATACTATTTTAGGTCAAATGGTAAGGATTCCTTTGAATGGGCTTAAATTAGAACTGATGAGGCCAAAATTGAGACTGAATTCGGAGCCTTTGAATAGGCAGATAAAATTTTATAGGACAGCCTGATTGTTGCAGATAGAAAATAGGGGATAAATCCTTTAAAATCTCAGTTACTTCGGGCTAAGATTTATGCCTAAAAAGGTAGAAATTGGATGAAGTGGGCATAGAAGCAATAGACAGAAGACAAAAGAGCCAAGATGCTTGACCTTGCCAATGCAGATCTCATCAAGGGAGTCAATATCTACCAAAGTATTGAGTAAGACCATCACTATGAGCTAGCCTACATCGTCAAAAATCTAGGATAAGTTCAATTCAAAAAGGAAGCATATGATTAAGCTATTAAGGATTATGATCGTGGACTCAATCTCATCAACTTTGTAGAAATTGCCGAGGGAAAGAAGAAAAAGGAAAAAGGAGAATTGCTTTGCTTGAAAGGAACATCCAACAGCTTCAAGGGAAACATGAAGTAAGCTCTAAAGAATTACGAAGAAGCCCTTGAAATATATCGCCAAATATATGGTTCTGACCACAATCGACACTCAGCCATCGCAATCGGTAACTTAGGTCGCGTTTACGTAAACGCTGGCTCCTAGGAAAAGGCAAGAGATTGCTTAAAAATATGCTGTGACATTCTAAGCGACATCGGTGGCCTGCAAGATGCTGACTACCTACACTTCAAGGCAGTTGAAAGCAACCTTCATCAATATCTCCCATGATCAATACATCAATATTTCATTCGATTAATTGCACTGTTTATTTCCTGTATAAATGACCCCTATCTATAATCAAATATCGATGAAAGATTAATTTCTTATTTAAAATGCAAAGGTTTATTATCTACATCATATAATTTAATATTCAAAATGAGTTAAGAAAACGGTATTGTGATAACAAACTAAGAAGGTGCCATTAATTCTCGCTCTCAAGTTATTGCTAGTAGTAGTCTCGATGACCTTCCTATTGGAGGATCCAAGTTTAATTTCTCAGAGTACCCTTAAGAAAATGAGGTTCGTCCGCCACCCAAAAAACCTGTTGCTCGAAAACCCCTCAAAGGAAGCAAGAAAGAAGAAGTTCCCAATGAAAGCGTACGATATATTATATTTAGAATGAGGAAATATCATCAAAAGGTGGGCAGCCATTAGATTAAATCCCAGTTGGTGGAAACAATTCGAGCGCAAATAACTTTGACGATAAGCCTATAGCGAAGGGAAACTTCAACATTTCATAATTTCCATAGGGAGAGGCTCCAGCTGTTGTTTAAACAGTCTACACAATGACTCAAATGCTCAAATCCAAAGCGAATAAACTCAAACTTTCAGGACTTTAAGCACTTTTGAAGATGCTAGAAGAAGATCCAAATAATAGCGAAATATCATAAGTATCCATGCCCACTTTATTAAAAGAAACAGTACCTGCTAATCTTTAGAAAAGTTTACAGTGTATGCTGGTTTGGATGAAGAATGGACGTAGCTGGGGAGAGGATGAGGCTAGAAATACGATATAAAACGGATATATTAACGGAAAAGCAAACAGTAAGAAGCAATCTGTTTAAATTATTGACCAGATGTATTAATAAAAGCCTGAAACTATCGAAATGACACTCCTTTTAGGATTCAAAAGCAAAACTGCCAAAAATATTGCAGGGTATAATGCAATACTCAATGAATTGATTGCCATCTATGGAGTGAAAAGACTCAAATATCTTAAGCCTTATTTAGGAGAAGTATTAAGAGTAATCAGCACGTAGAAGCTGCCAGCAGTCAAAACATAGGGAATGAATACCTTGAAGGAAGCGTATAAGTGGATGACGCGTGAAGTTGTTGAGCCAATGCTTAAAGATATCAAAGAAGCCCAAAAGAAATAATTAGACACTTTTTGGGAGAGTTATGATAAAACTATAGTGATGACTGCTCCAAAAAATATACCAGATGAGGTAGGAGGAAAGAACAAGGGTAAAAAAGTTGATGCATACGATCTTTCTGAGCCAGTGGATGTTTTTAAGAAATTCAATTAAAAATGGTCAGATAATGTGATTAATGCTCCCAAGTGGAATGAGAAGACAAAGCTAATGTAAGATTTTGTAAAGGAGGCTAGTGTACCAAAACTAGCAAATACTGACTTTAGGCCTGTCACTGAAGTCATACGCAGACTCATCAACGATAGTAATTTTAATGTTGTTCTATGGGTGTTGAAGATGGTTGGAGTAATGGCTAAGGGTCTCAGACGACCCTTTGGTCCAACTGTTAAGAGCAATTTTTCAAATATCATTGCGAAGTTTAGAGATAAAAAAACTCAAATGATTGATTAAACATTCAAGTGTTTAAGTGATATAAACTATTGCTTAGCCATTGAAGAAGTATTGGAAGATGTCAAAGAAGGACTGGCTGATAAAGCTCCCAATATGCGTATTAATATGATCAACTGGATTGGAAAGTATGTTGAACAAAAGGTTGAGGAGAAAGGAGGGGAGGTTCCTTAAAAGACCAGAGAGGCAATAAAACAGTTACTCCCACACTTCGAGAAATTATTGAATGAAGGTGTTGCAGAAGTGAGATAAAACGCAGCTAAATGCATTGGAAAGCTATAAATGTTTTTTGATGAAGACTTCTTCAATGCAATTAAAGGAAAAATGAATAAGAACTTAGCTAGTAAAATTGTAAGCGAGACTAAAAATGAAGTCAAGCAAACAAAATAAACGAAGAAAACATAAGACTTATCAAAAAGCCAGCTTTCTTCTTCAAAACCTCCTCAACCAAGTAAAGAAGGCAGTAAAATCAAGCCAGCTGAGAAATAGAAATAAAAGTAAAAAGAGTAACCAGTAAAGCAACTCTAATGCTTTGATGAGCCAGCATACTAACAAAGCATACAATCCCTTATCGGATTAGGCTATCCATAATAATAAGTAAAAAAGATTACTTCATCGAGTGCTAATGACAGAGGAACTATTATTGCATATATGAGAGACAATCCATACTAAAATTTCAATGATGTGTTGAGGGTCATTCGTAAAGCCTACAAAGACTGGAAAGAAGTCAATTTAAATATGAATAAAGATCTTATTGCTTATTTCTAATAAAGGCAAACAGATATTGGAAAACCTGAAGCATATGTTATTATACCTTATATTGTATAAAAGATAGGAGATTCTAAATTTTCAGAACCTCTAACTCGCCTTGTCATCTTTATGTGCAAAAGCATCCCACCTAAGTTTATTGTTGGCCATATCATAAGATATATAAAAAGCACAGAGGGCAAAAAGCCAAAGATAAACAGTGACGCATGTGGGCTCCTTATTAAAATCATTTAAGTTGTCTCTTTATCCAATTTGAACTCGAAGTAAATAATTGATTTTGCTAAATAAACTTACTCAGTACAGTTTTCTAAAAAAGGTGGTGCATAACTCTTAGTTTTTATTTATACTTATATCGGAGACTCTATTAAATCTTTCCTTGATGAAGCTACAGCTAAGGCACTTGAGGGTTAATTCAAAGCAAATAAAGTGCTTTCATAGGATCAAAAAAAAGCTACGATATAATTTGAAGGATTGGCTGCATTATAATGCAAAGTCAATCCCGTGAAAAAAAGTGAGTCCAAAAACGAAGGGAAGCTGAGAGACCTTTCAAACGATATAATAAGGCTTTTACCAAGTATGAATGACAATGGTAACTGGCAAAAAAGAAAATAAGCAGCATAAGCCCTATCTAATTTATTGTAGCAAGGTGGCAGAATTGCTTTTGGAAACACTATCAATGATTTATTGGCAACTCTGAAGATAAGGATCAACGACCCAAACAAGCAGTTAATCAAAGGATTCGTACATCTTGCAGGGCAGGTTTTATGTGCACTTCCTGAAAAATAGCTTAAGTTCAATGCTAGAAACTTCATAGCAAGCCTAATTGAAGGATTTAACGATAAAAACTAGGTCAATCGGAAAGAAATTCACTGCACCTTGGGAAAAATCGCAGATACTCTTGGAAAATAGGCAGTTCTATCAACACTAGGGCCCTCTCTTGAGGGTGATAGATAGGGAAGAGTTTAAGTTCTAGGTTTGATCCTGAACCTAGAAGAAGGGATACCCAAAGCTGATATAAAAGATTATGCTAAAGGATTAACAAACTGTCTATGCGATAAAAATAAAGAGATTCGAAGTGGAGCCGAAAAAGTCTTCTAAAAAGTTTACTAAAAGTTAGGACTATAAACATTTAGATCAATTGCTAAAAATCAAAAGCCTGCTGTATAAAAAGATTTGAATCTATTCCTAGACAAATTTGACCGCAACAATGTAACAACAAGTAGCTTTAACTCGAAAGGCACCAGTCCCAACAAACAAGCAGAAAAATCGAATATAAAAGAGAAATAGAAATAGAAGTCCCGCTTGACAATGACCCAACAAAGTAGCCAGAATCAACAACAACTTCCACCACCACTTTCTGCTAAAAAGCGCTCTCTTTCTCGAAACAATACTCAAAAGAGCTTTATCGAGGCATAAGACTAACCTTACGCAGCAACAGTAACAGGAGCCTTCCTCATAAACAAGAGAACATTGGTTGAAGGTAATGAAATCTTTGCAAGCCTCAAGCATCTCGCAGCCTAGAGGGCAGAAAGACAAGCAAACTAGCATGATTACTGCTGGAGACTTGATGAGATAAAAGAGCATCAAGAAGAATACTTAAGGAATTAGATATAAAAATTATTATGCCCTGATTTATCGAAAAAAATGTTGGCCTTTGACTATAAGAGAGTCTACTAAGCTGTCAATCAGATCGCCAAACTCACCAAAAATCTATCATACGAAAACCAAATAAGATAAACCTATGATATATTCTTCAAGTGGATCTTTTTACGACTTTGGGGCGGGCAACCTGGAACAATCTCAACCATCGAACTCGTTGCACCCATTCTGTCAGTGTTATAAAAGAAGAAGCTTGCGCTCACTGACTTTTAAGTTGAACTTGTCATTGCCATAATCAGAGAATATCTAATATCAGTACTAATGGTGAGTTTAAAGCTGAGCTAAAGTGTATCTTCCATTCTCAAGTGTCTTGTTGCCCTTAGTTCTGGAGAAAAAGTGTTAAGGAAAGTGCTTCATCAGTTTTCGATCGATCTGTCAGCCTATCATAAGCACCTGAGGAAGGATAACACTCAATTCTATCAATTCTACCGGTAAGTCTTAAGCAAACTCATCAAAAATCAGCTTATCGAGTATGTTGGAAATTCAGATACACTTGAGGAAGTCTCCAAGATAAAAGAGCTCAAGGAAGATCCTTAGTTCGTTGCCATTCTATATACAAGACTGCACTAAAATGTTTTGAGTAACTTCGGCTTCAGGCGGGTAAGTGCAAGCAACAGCATCCAACAAAATTCCTCAGCAGTTGGGTTAAATAATGCTAGTTTTACCAGTGACAGAGAATTCAAAGATCGAAGTTTATAAAGAGAGAAGCTTCCGCCCAAAGGAGACAAGACCACTAATACAATGATTGAGCTAAGACCATCAGCTCTTCCTACCCCATCCGCTGCAAGGAAGAACCCACCTGTCCAATCAAACATCTAGAGGCCAGTCCAATCCAAAATATATCCATAAGATATCGTCAAACAATCCTCAAGTTCATCAACCCAGGTAGTGTAATCAATCAAGAATTGCTACTAATCAAAAAATCTCAATATTTCAGTATATCCAGCTCCTCATCCAGTCTCCCCCCTGGGGAAAAATTTGAGCAAGCTAATTCCTCCTTCAGATCAAACCATAGCCTTCTTCAACACTCTCTTCCAATAAGCTTCGTAAAAAATCGTCAACGAGCTGACAGCCCATGCCAAATATCTATTCGGATCAATTCTAAAAAGCGTTTATGAGGTAATAACAGCCAGAAAGGATTATCCCCCTGAGAGAATTGTGGTGCAGATAACTTTACTTCAAAATTGCATAAAGTGCCCACATATTATTGAGAATGTTGGAGAACTACTTGGATATGGAACTAGCTTTGCCTTAACTCAACTTGTCTATGAAGATTAGCATAAGGCTTAAATTGTCTAGGAACTTCGCTCCAGAAATATCTAATACAAAAGTGATAACTTTATTAAGGCTATCAATGGAGTGATGCTTCGTCTTCTTTAAAATGCTAATTCGCAAGAAATCGTCAATATCTTGATTGAACTGCTAACCTTCCACTCCAGGGTTCAAACCCCATCTGCCAAGACAATAAGCTTGATAATTAAATGCTTGGGTAGGGTCTCAACTGGATTTTGCAAAGATCTTCGTCTTGAGGCAGTTAAAACTTTCCTTGTCAAGTCCAATTAATACCTAGCATCGATTTAATATGATACCCCACTTGAGCATCTAAATATTGCACAGAGATAGCAAAACAGAGAGAAAATTCGAACCGAAGACTCAGCTGCAAATCTAATCAAGGGAATTATTACCTAAATTTGCAAATGCATCAACTCTTAAATATGGGAGGTCTACTAGAAAGCAATGATGTAGTCCAAATTCTCTGATAAATACATAGCTAACTATCTTAACTCCTTAAATGTACGTCTACCCTAGCGTCCAAGAGTCCGATCACAAGCCAAATAAAACGAAGAGCTGAAGAAGATCAATGAGCTTCTCTCCAAGACCAAGTCTTATGAGGCAGGAATCATACAGCTCAGAAAGTATGTTGAAAAGCATCCATAATTTTCACCTGCTTAGTATTTTACCTCTCTTAATTATGACCAAAAGTTCATCGCAATGGTTGTTCGATCACTTGAGGGAACCCAGAGGTTGACCCCAGCCAAAAACAACGATTAGAACAACGAGAATATCCAAGACAAGATCCAAAAGCTAAAGAAGAAGTTCCAGTAGCTTCAACCTGAAAACCTATAAAGCAATAGCAGCAGTTCAGTAACTCGAAGAGCACCAGCAGGCGAATAGTAGCAAAGGTAATAAAGAGCTTTATAGATAAAGAGAAGAATCTAAGAGATGAAAAACAAGATGACATCCACCATTAACCGAAAATCCTGAAATTCAATGTTTGTTTGAGCATAACTATTTTATATTATTCATTAGTGATTTTAGCACTATTGGTCCTTGGTGTTTTTATGATAATGGTTGTAATCGTTACAAAGTAATATAATATCATTTTTTATGATAGTAGTGCATTTGTCTTTATCTTTGCAGTTATTACCTTAAATTTGCATTCTGCTTCTATAAATATTATGTCCTTTCTTGGTAGGCCCTCAATAATTTGTCCACCCTGCTCAACAAACCACCATTACGCTAGGGCTCATCAGGTTTGATATTTTAAAGCTCCTCCTCGCACAGTAAGTTGTTTTACATAATTATTGCCGATTACTTTGGCTTCTTTTATGTGCTTATTTCTTATAGAATTTAGTCGCACTCCAAATCCATGAAATTGGCAGTCAGTTTACCGAAAGCGGGTAAATTTGGTTCCTTGGAATGTTGATCCTTCGCCATTTTATTCTTGAGATAATTTTGCGAGGGTGAAATTGGATTGGGGTAATGATTGAGAGGAATAGTTGTCTTAATACACTCGTTAAAAAATCCAGTCGTCCTTATATTTTCTTTCCCCAGTGGACTTTTAGATTTGAATATCATAACTGCTATTTTACAAATATAAACCCATTTACATTAATTCCATAAGACCTGTATAAGTTAATCGCTCGATCAAATCCAGTGAATTTTTGTAAATTAAGATTAGTGTTGATTGAGTTGATAATATATAATTATTGATGTCGGCCTATCCTCCAGCATTGCAATCCATTTTAAAGGGTGCACCCTGTATCGTCATGAGCTTCTATGCGTCTTATGTATTCTACATGGTGATGCATGGCATGGTTCGTCGTCCTCAGGACCATGTTCCTAAATTTACATATCGATCAACTAAAGTAGAAAGGTTAATTCGCTTCCGAGATGAAAAATTACGTCAATCCTATCAACAAGAACTAACTTCCGATCCTAATCTTTAATACAGAAAATCATGGAATTCCCTCCTTTAGTGATCCAGATAAATATCAATCATAATCCATTATTAACAAATATCAATCGAGTCAATCATGTCACGCTAGGATTTGTAAGATCTTTCTTGCTGTTTGTGAGTACTTTTCAGTCGATTTTTCATTTTACTTTAACAGTAAAATCATATATCTTTTTCTTTATGGATGAATCAAATAGCTTTTTTGTTTGTTTTATGCTTAAAGATTGAGAAGATTGATCCCAACTCCTTGAAGCTATGTTAGTATTCGGCTGATAAAAAAATCCCCATATACTCTTTAAAAGTTTACTTTATTTTGAGTGGCAAGGATATAAGCAAGTTCGTAACCCTTTTCCAAGTAGATAAAGTGAAGCATGGTTTTAGGATTGGCAAGCAAATGCGCCCAAGGAAGAACCCAGCTTTCCAATCCGACATCTATCTTTTGCCCAACATTTGAAGAATCCCAGTGATAGCTTTTAAAGAAATACTAAATAGGTAATAATGTACTTTGCTATTTAACACAATAGTTGGGAAGATTTCTTGGACGAATAAATCCTTTAAGCAGTCACTTTAAACCGGTAGATACTGCAAGATTCGCGTTGGATGGTTTAAAGATAACAGAAAAACCGAAATTGTCAAATTTAATTTCTTAATATAATCTTGTGTTTATTTTTAGTTTGTTTCCTTGAATTTTTGAGCTGAGAGCCAATTACAATAAAAATGAAGGGTAACCCATAAGGCGATCTCTAAAACTCCTCGATGATAGGAGTCTTCCCAAAATTTACTGGCAATCATGATGAAATGAAGTGGATCTGGAACGATTGGATTTATCACGTATTTCCTCATATTTTTCCCAGGATAGATCTTTTGTTTCTTTGGCAAAGAAACGCCTGAATGCTACAGATAAGATTAGAGTATGGCTATTGATAGTCTAATTGGCTGAATATTAAATTGTTCAAAGAGGGTCTTCTATTTTTTTATAATTAGGTCTTAAATCGTATTTCTTTGTAGATATGTCATATCTGTTGTAACCTTTAAATTAGGATCAATCTTTTGGTAAATCTATAAAATAGAATACTGTGAATGCTCACGCATATAAGCCGAGAAGGAGGGGAAGTAAAATAAATAATCCCTCTCAGAAAGTTACCAAAAGAAAGTGTATAAAGCTAACTCATTTTCAACTAAATCTTAAAGACGAACTATTGTTTATATTTTTTCTTGTAGCTAGTTACACAGAGTACTTAAAATAGTAAAACAACATCCAAAGTGTATGGGCGTTAATTTTTCTTTAGAAATTTGAAATATTATATTCTTAATTTATTGTAACGCACTTTTTTTTACTTTATGATCTTTAACTCGATACCTTTGTGCAAAAAATTTAGCCTCCGAAATAATCCTAATTAAATCATTCTTCTAAAATGATTACCTGTTAAAGTATAAAACTATTTATTCGGCAATACCTTCAAACCATTAACACAAAAAAATATGTCCTTACTCTTCACCTGTTGAAATATTTTATAAAATGCCAATTAGCTAGTAATAAGATTCAGCTTGATTGATACTCCATATTAGAAGTAAATCTATAAGAGAATTGTTTGATCTTGTTTAGAAGATTTTACGAACACTCCATAATTATTTATATCTATTAAGGATGTCTCCATTCTATTTCTTTTAAGAGTTCATTTCAAGATAGATGTACTTACCCAAAGACAAAAAGTATTTGAATATTTTGCTTTTGAAGTTTACTTGATTTGAATTAATAAGTATCTATAAAATAGGGATGAAAAGTTAATTAAGACTTTTCTTATTTTCAAAATCAGCGTACATTTTACTCATGGACAAATAAATACTAATGATTTTTTAAATATTTTGTGCCGTTAAATTTGCTTTTATTTACTATGATTCGATACATTTTGCAAGCGGGAACGAAGATTTACTGTAAATTAAAGTTTTAGTAGCCGAGTCAAAATATTTTAGGATGCATAATTGTGTCGAAATTTCAAGAAGAAATGCTAATTAAGAAGGATTTTTAGGCAAGTGCTTTAGTACTGTCAATACGTCTGACAGCTAGCCTGTCTTAAGATAAGTCGCCCATATTTTGAAAAACATGAACTAACAAAGGGAATTCATACAAATTAATAATACAATAATTAAGTTATTTCTTACAATAATAATCAAAGGACTTTTATTGAATTAATAGCTTTCTGTAATTTTAATAAAATAACAAATGCAAAGCCGTGAAAAAATATAACTTAGAGAACATATAATTACACTAACGAAAAATGATAAGATGAATGAGTTTACAAGTGAAAAGATTATCGAGAGACTAACATAGAAGGATTTAATAAAGATTCAGACGATAATGAAAAAACATAAATCATTAACTATAACAACGTTTTTGAGAATATTTAGAAATATCCTTAACCCGACATCTTAGGAAGATTTCTATGTTACCTATGCATTATTTCGACTTTTTCAGTAAGCTTGCCTATAATTTCGTAAGAATGAGATTAACTTTGATGACTTCTCAAACATCATAACTTAAAAAATACAGACCTCAAATCAAGAAATACGCCTGTCATAAAAACTTTATCCTTTAAATATCGAAATTCCCGAAAATATTAAGCGAAAAATCATCGCTCCATAAATTGTTGGAAAAGTTCTTGAAGATAGAGAAAGATTAGAAGAACGACCATATTTTACTGATAAATTCTTGCATTTGAACCGCAGAGTAGCGCAAACAGTTTACTCAAGTATAAACGATTGGTTTTTTACCATAGACTATCCCTCAATTTAAGTTAAAATATTAGATAGAAGATTTTAATATATAAAATCCTTACAAACATAACTGTAAATATCAAAAAGAGATGCAATTATCAATTGGATTGCATGGTCAGAACACTAGCAAAGACTTGCTGTATTATTAGGAAATTATTCGATCTCCTTATGGGCCAAATAAGATGATTTTAGATATGAAGTAAACGTCCCATTATCTCTATCCAAATTGGCAAGCCCTTACGTAATGCTTGGATATATGGAAAGTTCACATATATGGTGGGCTTTGGATGATAGACCTATCGTCTATATCCTAAGTCATTATGATTTTGAGCCAGAGTACTAGTTTACTCACTTCAAAATGATCAAAGAAAAGGATACTTAAAAGATGCATACTGTATAACTAAAGTATCGTAAACTGCTATGCATTGCTTTTTAGAGAAATGTTTTCGTTCTTTCGTTGTAGAAACGCGAATTAATAACGCAGCTCCGCAATTTTACAACTAATATAACCTCAATTGCCTTTTCATAGTGCTATCAGGCATTATTCATTAGTACTTTCGATACATCTTTTTCATCATATGAGCTTTCTCAACATGAGGATTTAACAGAAAAAGGATTTTTCTAAGGACATAAAGGATTGGTAAATTTACTAGGAGTTCTATAAGGTAAACCTGTAGTATTTTCTATTGATGAACGCTCAGTAATAAAACTTTGGGATATTCGTGATTTCCAATGCTATCAAACTTTCGAGGTTCTCAAAAATGTCGATTTTCGGCAAATCATTCTATTGTCCGACTCTGTTTGTTTTGTCGGCAGCAAGCATGTATGCTATCGTTGGCATTATTTAAAATAGTATCAAGAACAGTAAAAAGTTATCTTAATAACTCAACTTCATAAAAATATTCTAATGATTACGAGTAAATAAGTGAGACTATATAACCATAGCAATGGTGTTCTATTTAAGATATTAAAAGGTATTTTTGGAAATATGCACATCTATTCTGCATTTTTAGTCTAAATTCGTAAGATCCTACTCTTAGCTAATGAATAGGGTACAGTAAAGATTTTTTCCACAAAAGATTTTTCTCTAACAAACACCTTAGATTTATTACCAAAACCTAACTTCCTCTGTTATGAGAGATAAACTTAACTGTTAACTTTGAGCTGTATGGGTGAAATAAAGATTGGTATATTCTAGCCAACAAATGATTTTACTATAAAGCGAAGAATCTTTAACAATAAATAGATTATAAGAATATGCGTGGTTTCAGCTGCTCATGATTTGATTGCAGTGCAATACGATGGCCCACATTTATTTTTCTATTCCTATGAAAGAGCTAAATCCTTGGGATTTTTGATACTTGAAGATTTAATCAAGATTGAATTTCTCGATAATAAAAATGCAGTGCTACTTCTTTGCAAAGACAAATTGATGCTATTCAGCTATAAGAAATTTCTCAACAGCATTTCATTTTTCCTGAAGAAAATGATCATCCTCTGGAGTGAGAAATAGCTTACAAGTCAACACGTCTAATCTAAAGTAAGCCTACTGAGCACAAATTTCGTACTATTTGATAATATCTTAATAATATCCTCGAATAATTGCAGTATACAATGCAGGATAAAGATTAACATCGATTTGATTAAAGAATAGCTCAGCCAAATCCATAAATAAAACTATAATCCCTTTAGAGTTGGCACGTAGAATCATCTATAATCCTTTTAAATGAATAAGCCGTCTCTGGTTATAGACTAATCAACCAATCAGATTTTATAGACTTAACAATATTTCAACAATCCTTCAAAAGAACATCCTTTTTAGCTGCTTTCTCAAATAAATAGATTTTACTGCATTTCAAATGAAGCCTAAAGTATTTTTTATGATTTAAATTGCCAAAGTTTAGGGGTCATAAGTTTAAAATAAACTCTTCCTGTGAACTGGAACCTACATAATTATACCGAAAAGTAGTTCAACTAATTCTAATTCGTTTTATAATTTATCGAGCAGGAAAAACCTACCGCCCTAGGAGATTCTACAATGCTTACAAAGTCCACCTCTTTGATGCAAAAAACTGACGACATTATTACTTTAGATATGCTAAATCCTCGATAAAAAGCTGACTTCCGATCAAACAGTCTAAGAGAAAAGAAGATGGTCCTCTAGAAATAACGGGACGAGAGGCTAAAGTACTAGAACTTTCTTTAAATCCGCAAAGGGGAAGAACTGGTAAAACTCAAACAAATAAATCGGTCGAGCAACTAAAAGTATGTGAGTGAATCACTGGCATTTTTAAATGTTAACAGGAATAAATTATTGTTGAGCAAGGGCAATGAAACTGAACTTCCACAGGTTCGCACACTTTAGGCCAAACTCAACGCAGTAATGAATCGAGACTAAAAGAAAAGCATGGTATCCAAATACAGCTATCCATTATAATCTCCCTCTCCTGTCAAAAAACCATCTGCCATGTTAGATGAAAAAACTCCTAAGAAAAAGTAGGTCAAACTCCTACAATTATAATCCTAAAAGGAATCGATTAAATAGCACCTGCGCAAGTTAGACATAACACTACGTCAAAGTAAATTCCAGCATAAGTAAAGGTCAAGTTCCTTACCTTTGTTAAAAATATTAAAGAGCCAAAATAATTGAAAGGAAAGATTTGATTATTTTTACGATCTAATTGATATATTTGATGATGATCAATAGTTCAAGATAACGATTGCTAAGATGTTTAAGTTTGAATTTCAGAAGGTTTCTCAAGAGATTGATAGTGAAGCTATAAATCAAGCCGGCAGACTGGACATCGACGGTTGATTTTCAACCATGATCTTGCGCAATCGCTGTGGAAAATATGCCCGCAAGGAAAACGTTTTATTGGTTCATCTAATTCTAAGCAATTTCTACCAACAACGTAACCCTCCATGCAAATCGTGCAATTTTGCTTTGATTTGCCCATCTTCATGTTTTTTATTTGCTTTCTGTATTTGTGCGGTAGCCCATTGGCCTAGGAAAAGGTTCTGGCATTCTCACTCTCCAGCGACAGTCTCTATTTATAGGAGCTGTTTACTAAAACTTGTTAGATAATAGCTTGCTCGTATAGTTCAATAGAATGGGGGTAAGGTGTCTATCTCAAAATAACTTTACCTACTCTTGATTAACCTGCATTTTTTATGATCAAAACTCTAAGAGAATTCTAAGTTATTTAATTAATTATTAATGAGAGATTAAAAGTATTATCAAATATTTTCTTTTCTGATGCTATGTGAATACTTGTTGTTATATTCCGATATATTTATAATTGAATATATTTGAGCTTTAAGGAATGAAGAAGATTGGTTCATAGATAAAATTCGATACAACCTTTTCAACTGCGAATAAGTAGTTAGAGTTAGCAGGGAAGAAACCAACTAAAGAAAGAATAGAGAGTGTCAAAAAATTAATCAAAGAGTTAGAGCAGTGTATTAAACAAATCGAATAGACATTTAGTGCGAACTCAAGAATAAATCAGAAGGATGTTGAAATAAAAGTCTAGTCCTACAGGCAAAAGAAAAGAACAGTATTAATCTAACTCTAAAAGATATAATTTTAGTTCAAAAGGAACAATCTCATCCAAACCCCCCAACCAAGTCACTAACTCTCCACCGAATAAAGAATCAAATTTTAAAACAGAGAAATAGCATAAAAGCAGAAGCAACAATTACAATCAATAAATAAATAATTAGTCTAGGCCAAAAACATCACAAAAAATACAGTAGAGGAATTATAAGCCCAAAAAGAAGTAATAAAGAAAATCGAAGATGACGCTGAATAGGCTTAAGGGTAACTCTCCATGATAAATGAGTTTATGGGAATAATATCAAACAGAAACTTACTCACGCGGCTAATTCTGCTCTTCCTTGCTGTATTTTTGGGAGTGGCCGATTTGGCCATAATAATCTTTAAAATTGGATGATTTACATATTAATGCTTATGCGCTCAATTATAATCAAATTAGCTTGCTAGCACACAAATATTATAATTTATTAGAATGTACTGCTTCATCTCCAATAATCAGAATCAACAGCTGCTTAGAGCTTATGCCCTCAAGCATTGCTATGAGGAGGCTAGGGTGTATGAAAAGTCTAAAACGCAAAATGTTAACAACGCGCAGGGTATTAGCAACTGCTTAATAGTACGAAAAACCCGAGTAAAAAACTAATCAGACTTCGGCTACAAATAATAGTTAAAAACCAACATCTTGAAGAAAATATTTTTTGTCTATCTCTAAACCATAGAAGATTTAATTGCTTTTCTTTGGAAGCACGTCCATGAAAAATAGCACTACTACGGAACACTTATGGTATAAAATATAGAAAAATACTTTGGAGGTAAAGTAAGATATATTTAGATCATTTTGATTATAGATAATGTGGTCCTTCCTTTTTAATCTTTATTAAATTGTTGAAGTTTCTCACTGCCAAAAGAGGGATCAAAGGGAGAATCTGTTTTACCTATAATTATCGCTAAGAAATTTTCAAAAAATCTTAATTTCAAGAGTTTATTAGGAGTGAAGATGTTACTGATTGGGAAGTAGCCCAAGGATAAATTTTGAAAAACGGTGAAAGATACGAAAGTGACCAAACTAAACAATTTTTCACACAATACTCCACCCAACTGTAGATAAAACCAAAATGATAATGTCAATGAAAATATATCAAAATTAATGATTGATAATAACTGAAAACGTATCACATGATAACCTCAACACATATAGGGCTTCCCTATACTGCTCTCTCCACATTGCCCGATAATAATGCAACAATAAAGGGTCGTTGAATTACAAGATCTTGATGGCGAGGTGTATATATAACACTATTAGGGAATTGGGTCTTCCATCCAATTTCGATAGTTTAGGATAAAAACATTGTTTCTTTTAACTTCTTGCTTGTTTCTGGGAAGTAAAAGTTACTATCAATGTGGATTTATGGAAGATAAATGCGCTAAATTTTCTCCTTTTTTACATCAACAATATTCTTGATGAAATGCTTGATATAAAAGAAAGCGGTCAAGTCTCGATTTTTGCTGCTCATGGTCAGAAATTATTCAGCTTCGATGATCATAAGTTTGTATTTTGGCACTATTGACAAAAAATAACCAGTTTAGCTAGAGTTTGAAGATTGGATAATTGTTATTGCTTACTAAGGCGATAATAGCAGATAGTTGATTGGCTAAAGACCAACCTATAAGGTACAGCGTTTAGAAAATTGTGGTAATTTCTATGCGATGGCCAGTTTCATCTATTATATCTATCTTACTTCGTGAAGATCAAATTTGTTTTATGCGTAAGCTATTGGCGAATGATCCTTCTTTTTATATTTTATTTGAGTAAAATTTTTAATCTATACCTCCTTTTTTTGAAACAAAAGAGACGTGACTAATAATTCTCGATACAACAATTAGCTTTCTGCCCTTTCTTTAAACCTCGTCAATTTCTATTCCTTCTTGGAAAGATAATAGGCCAAGATAACATTGTAAGAAGAATAATTTGGATTAAATTTATTTACAAAGCCTTAATTTATTTATTTAACAACTTATCCGCAAAGTGCAAGGTTAAGCTTGAAATTTATACCTCCAATTTCATTCAAATCTGAGCTTTATTACTCAGCTTAGAATAAAGATCTTTTCAGGACATATTTTCGTTAACTTTATGCTCTTGCCTTTAAATAAACTTCACCAAGCCTTCTGCACTTTTTTTCAAATTCGAGGAAGTGCTTCAAAGTATTTGGATCAGTAACTGATTTAATATTGAAAATAAACTCTATCTTCTTGGAATAAATATCTTTCTTGAAGAGATACCTACTAAAATTAAATGCTAAGTTCAAAAAATTCTACATGTTGTGAGCAATCAAATAATCACACACATATTCTCCATTTTACAATTATTTATGAAATACTCCAAGTCCGACCTATATCCCTTTTGAATTCTTAGCTACTAATAGTGCTAATGTGGAATATAGAGGCACATCTTCTTTTATAGTTAAATTTCCGTTAAGATTTTGAATTTCTTGAGAGGATAGATCGAGAAGCTATTGTATCTTATTAAGCAATTAGTTTTCGTTGATAAATTGTTGATAGATTGAATAATGCTATTATTGGTTGATAAAAGTTCTGACTTCTTGCTGGACTTACTTGATCTATTCCTTTAATAAATCTCGTTATCTATTTTTTAACTATTCTTCGTATTATTTAACCTATTCAGCTATTTCGGCTTATTTTTGTTATAGACTTTGCTACTCTTTGATAGGCTGCATTGCTTATTAGGTTAACTTTTATTATTTTTATTTTTAATTCTAGCTTTTTAATCCTTCGCTATCAGAAGAGGATTCATCTTTTAGTGTTTGCTTTTTTTTATCCTTGGATCTTATTCTTGATTAAGATTAGGAATCGCTTTTTTTGGATTTTTATCTTTTGGATTATGCGTCTTTCTCTTTTCTGGTTTTTTATTTCTCTAAAGATTTTTATTCTTTGTTTTTGAGCTTTTTCAACTTTTATTATTTCTTTTTTTAAAGGGATCGAGCTTATTTTTATGCTCTCTTTTTCTATCTTTTGTAAATTTCTTCGCGCTTTTTATCATTTTACTAAAGTTATTTCTATTTTTCTCTTTAGAAATTTTATTATCTTTGTTTTCTTCTCTTATCAAATAACTATCGTTGTATTTTCCTTTTGCTTTATTACTCAATCAACACTCTTTGTTTTTCTTTTCTATTTTATTCAAGAACAGCAAGCCTAACTCGATTAATAGCTAAAAAGTTCTTCTTATTTTTTTATTATTTCTTTGGATGGTTACGCATATGATCTCTCACATGATCCATCAATGTATTCATCGGATATTCAGACTCATAAGACAACTACTTTTACTAATAAACTTCCTCTTATAAAGGTGGGAATAACTATCGCCTTAGGGCATCAGCTTCATAGTCGTCGTAAGCATCCCTTAGATTCAATAAATGATTTGTTATTGAATCATTCTTTAGAGTGGGAACATATTAAGGTAAATCTCTCACAGAAAATAATTAAGCTTGGAATTTTTATATTTGCTTAGCCTTCTATGCACTGCTTTGTATTAATTGCTTTTTATCAAATTATTATAATTTAGCTTATTTTACTTATAGTCTTGATCCCTATCCTGGATATTTGTGGGGAGAATTCAAATAAAATTAAACTAAACTTTCGATTTTTTATTTATCTTTAAAAACTTGACTGTTCGAAATGGAAGCATATTATTTTTTCTTTCTTTACTAGTTCCTAAACTGAATCATTGTCTTTGATTAAAGTTATTGAGATAAAAGTTAATTTTGTTTTTGAAAATCCTAGAATTTGGCTTAACCTTTTTACTACAGCTATTTATTTACTTGTGGAATTTATTCAACATCAGTAAGTTCTTTTTAAGTATCACTTTCCATTTATATATTTTCTTTTATTGCTTACAATAAGTTGGTTTCCTCAACTTTGATCTGAGCAATCAAATCTTTTAATTTCTCATTTTGATCATTCATTTGCTAAATTTAATGTTATTTCTCCATCCTTAAATTTTCTATTTCTTGCTATAATTATAACTTCCTTTGTTGATGTAAAATATCCTCATCATTTTATTAGTATTAATTTTGTTAAATTTATTTACGCACCTACCTTTCAATTCCTTTTTTAATCTCTTATAATTCAATCAAGCTCATGAGTTCCTACTTTTGCTATATCTATCTTGTTAGTATTTACTCCTTTTTCAATTTTTATCTCTTTTAATGTTCAAGAAGTTCAAACAGTTAATTCTATTTTTTCTACATTTATCGAAGAAAACTCATTTGTTGCTATAAAATTTTATCCTTACTGCGCTTCTCTTATCGTTATTTTTCAATAACCTTCAAGAGCTACTCTCTTTATCTTTAATACTTCATTTTTTATTGATTCAATTTTAACTCATATTAATTATTAATATTTTTTCTCATTTTTCTTAGGTTTTATTCAAGCTTAAAGTTTTTTTCACGCTCTCTTTAAATTTGATTTTTGAATCTCTCAGCAATTTATTCACGCTAATTAATTTTTTTGTTATTTGTTTCCATGGTTTTTTATTTTTTCTCCATACGAGATAGTTACAATTTTCTCTCTAAAAGATCTCTTTATTTTTAAAGTCTTATCAGCTTTGATTCCGCTTCTATCAGTTACTTGTTCTGATGAGATTTTCTTTTCTTTGGTTCAAAAACAATTTCAATAGTTTGCTTTGTCTTTATTATCTATATATCTTCGTTTGGTTCATGGCTTTTTACCTATGATTTATAGCTTTTTTCAAGATTCGATCTCCGCTCACGACTTTTATTAAGTTATTCGGCTTTTGCTTTTTGCGCTTTTCTTATTTATCTTTCCTATATCTTTTACTGTATCTTTCGCCGGAGCTCATCTTATTTCTTTTTGACAGATTAAACTCTTGATTTTTCAAGGTTTTTCTTTTATTCGAAGATTTTGCTTGATTCAATTTGATTTATCATTCTTCGACTTTCTTAGGTCTATTTCTTTAAACGATTTATTGTCTATTCGTATTTTTCTATTCTTTTATTATTCTTTTCACCCTCTTTGTTTGCTTTAATACTTTATTTTTCAATGAATTTTTATAGTTTTATCTTTTATTGTGCAAGCTACTTTATTTGTGTTTATAAGCTTCTCTTTAGTCTTGATTACTCTTACAGTTTTTCTTTAAGCACCTAAAATTTTGGATCATTAGTTTGAAGTTTCGTTTTATTATTTAGTGATTATTCCATTTTCTAGCTCATTTTTTACATTGATTTTTTCTTTTAGTGAATAATTTTAGGTCTCTCAAGCTTTATTGAAGAATATGCGCTTTTTCTCTTATCTTTTTCCTCTATTTTCTATTGAATCTTCTTTTTAAATTATATCTGCTTTTGCTTAACAATGCTATTTCTTGAAGCTTATGCATTCCTTTTTTATTCCTCATGCTTGCTCGATTCAAGCTAATGTATTTTACGATGACTTGATTCAGTTTCATTTTTTAGTTTATTAATAATTTCTTAATACTTCTCAATCTTTCTTTTATTTGTTTACACTTCTTTAACAGCTTTGGTACTTTACCTCTCCATCAATTTTTAAATTTTAATTTTTTCTTTGGTCAATTCTTTTATTTGTTTTTCAAGATTTTGCTTGCTTTTCGACTCCTCAAGTAATTTTTATTAAAGCACTGATAGCTCTGATTCTTTAGGTTTAGTTTGAGATTTATATGCACTGATTATTATCTTTTTAACTTTCTAAGGACTTGAAGGGCCTTTTGATTTATCAAGAGATGAGGTTACTCTTACTATTTTCTTTGATTGATCAACTCTATTTTTTAAATTTTGAACCTATTACTAGTATCGTTTAAGTTTTTACTCGAATTGTTTTGTCTAAATTATTGCTTTTTTTTCAGTTTGACGTAACAGCTTTCTAATTTTTTATTTCTACTACTTTTATTATTTAATTTGTTTCTCCCAATTTTTCTTTTCAAGAATAAGCTCGGTTTTATCTAAGACTATATTCTCACTATCCTTCTTTTTCATTTTTTTATAAGCCCCAAGAACTTTGGAGTCATTATCATTGAGCTTTTACTTAGAAATGTCTACACTTTAATTAACTTTCTTTCTTGCCGATTTCTATTTCATTAATTTATCGATATTTATGATCTTTCTTTAGCTTCTTTATCCTTTTGAGGTTTTGCTGTTAGCATTTCTGTTCACTTACTCTTTTTGAATCGGTTTAAATGTTTTCAATGACGTAGAATGTTTAATCCTTATTTACTTTTGCCTCTGCTCTCGTAAAAGTCTAAGCTTTTACTATTTAAGCTGTTATTACTTTAACTTTTACTCCTTTTTTCTTTATATTTAAAGCTATTTCTCTCGGAGTCGCTCAGACTATTAGCTTGGTAGTTATTAGATGATACTATTGACAAATGAGCTATAATCAGTTGTATCTGCTTTGAGATAATCAAGAAAATAGTTCTGAATTTGAGTTCCTTTTTTACTTTTACTCATTTTTTACAGAAAAGGATCATGCTAATCTTTTCCAAAGTTAACTTCGCTTCTTAGTATTGAATTTTTCAGAAACAAAAGGTCATATAAAGGCATCAATAAACAATTTATAGCTTGATGTGGATAAATCATCCTTAACTTCTTCTAGTTTTTTGAGTATTTTAGTAAATATTATCGCCACTAGCCAACTAATTACAATAATTGAGTAGTATTTGTCCTTATTCTAATAATATCTTTTGCCAATTACTCAGTTTTTTTACGCTACAAATCTTTAATTTCTTCGAGAGTTGCACAATCATTGACAAAGCTATCAATTGAAGTTTTTATTTGTAATGGTATGGATTTATTCTGATTCATAAGCAGAAACCCCTCAACAATAATCTTAATAAAGCATAAAATACCAATGAATTCTTAAGCCCCTCTATTAATTCTTCCCTCTGCCGAAGAGCTTGATTTATTTTATGAAAGTAACTACTGTTAGTCAATATGCGCTATATCTCCTATGCATAGACTTGCGACAGCTGTTATTCTTATAGTTTGTATGTACTACATATAAAATAATCTGCATAGAATTCAGGTATTGATTTTATTCTGCACACCTTACCATAATCCTGTAATATTGAGTTAGGAATTCTTTTTAATGCCATTTTGCTTTTAATTTACAGGTCTCGTAATGCTTATTCCCACTGCTTTGTTATGATGTCGTCAACGATGAAATCCTTCTTCTTTTTCTTGGCAATTTGGGGAAACATGCAATCTTGTAATAAATATATTTGTATTGAGATTCATAAGTTTTAATTCCTTAAATCATCAAACCTAAATGAATGAGAAATATGGTTATATATATGATGAAAATAGCTAGAAATGACATTTCA
>JACCDV010265491.1_pt1 | contig 23961 bp, 21 predicted proteins | sample 7446131 | NCBI WGS metagenome assembly JACCDV01 (sample SAMN15323448, study PRJNA562643) | freshwater metagenome | isolation source: river surface water | place: USA:Blue River Watershed | collected 2017-08-17
AAATGAAGCCTACAAGCTTCTTCGCTACCAAAATTTGCTGTAAAATTAAACAAGTTCATATCTTAAATTTTATGTAAAAATAAGAAAAAAATATCAATTATGAGTGCTTACGGACAATCAGTAAAAAATATTATGAAAAAAAGTATTTTGATTTTATTGATTTTGTTTAATGCTAATATTTTTGGTCAAACAGCAAAAGATTATATAGAAAAAGGAGATGATATGGCACTTTCATCTAATTTTGAAGGTGCAATATTAAATTATAATAAAGCAATAGAATTAGATTTTAAAAATTCAGAGGCTTACTTTAGTAGAGGGGTTGCAAAATATAATTTAGAAGATTATAGAGGAGCTATATTAGACCACAACAAAGCATTAGAGATAAATCCTTCTTATGAATTAGCGTATTACCATCGTGGATTAAGTAAGAGAAAATTATTAGATTACAAAGGGGCTATTTTAGATTATACTAAAGCAATAGAATTAAGTCCTGATTATAATTTTGCTTATTATGAAAGAGGTATTGCAAATAACGAGTTAGGATTAGAAGCTCTAAGAAATGATTTATCTTATCTAGAATATTTTCATAAGGCAATAGTTGACTTTAATAAAGTTATTCAACTCGATCCTAATTTTAAATTAGCTTATGTTAACAAAGGAATATCAAAAAATAATATTTCAGATTATAGAGGTGCGATTGTAGAATTTGATAAAGCTATAAAAATTGATCAAAATTATGTTTTAGGCTATGTATTAAAAGGAGAAGCAAAATATCAGCTAAGTTATTATAACGAGGCTATAGAATCATTTAACAAGGCAATTGAACTTGATGCTAATCTTCAGAGAGCTTATTATTATAGAGGAAAATCGAAAATTTATAATGGTGATAAAGATAGTGGTTGTTTAGACTTAAGTAAAGCTTTAGAATTATCTAGCGAAAAAAACTCAAGAATTCTTTTTCAAGAGATACAAAGTTTCTGTAACTGATTTGATCCCAATACCGGAATTGCATTCCGTGCCACTCAGTAAAACAAAACCCTGCAAAAATTAATTTCACAGGGTTTTTCTATATCAAAAAGTAACTAATCACTAATTGCTTTTTACTAAACACTTTATTAAAAATCAAACTTAATACCTTGCGCTAATGGTAACGCTGTTCCGTAGTTGATCGTATTCGTTTGTCTTCTCATGTAGGCTTTCCATGCATCAGAACCTGATTCACGGCCACCGCCTGTTTCTTTTTCACCACCAAAAGCACCACCAATTTCAGCACCAGAAGTTCCAATGTTTACGTTAGCAATACCACAATCAGAACCCGCAGCAGAAAGGAATAATTCCATTTCTCTCATGTTGTTCGTAAAGATAGAAGAAGATAATCCTTGAGGAACTGCATTTTGCATGGCAATCGCTTCTTCAATGGTACTGTATTTCATTACATATAAAACGGGAGCAAATGTTTCGTGTTGCACGATTTCAAACTCGTTTTTAGCTTCAATAATACATGGTTTTACATAACAACCGCTTTCGTATCCTTTTCCTTCTAAAACGCCACCTTCTACAATTACTCTTCCGCCTTCCGCTTTTGCTTTTTCAATAGCGTTTAAGTAATCTTGAACCGCACCTTTATCGATAAGTGGTCCCACGTGATTGTTAGCATCTAATGGATTTCCGATTTTTAACTGCGCATACGCTTTTGCTAAAACGTCTAATGTTTTATCGTAAACACTTTCGTGAACAATTAATCTACGAGTTGATGTACAACGTTGCCCTGCTGTTCCTACCGCTCCAAATACTGCTCCTACCAATACCATTGATAAATCTGCTTCTTTAGAAACGATAATCGCGTTGTTTCCACCTAATTCTAAGATAGTGTTTCCAAAACGCTCAGCAACCGTTTTTGATACGTGACGACCAATTCTTGTAGAACCCGTAAACGATACTAATGGAATACGTTTGTCGTTATTGATTAAATCTCCAGATTCGTTACCAACAACTAAACAGCTGATTCCTTCTGGTAAATTGTTTCTTTCTAATACCGTTTGAATAATATTTTGACAAGCTACACCACATAAAGGCGTTTTAGAACTTGGTTTCCAAATACAAACATCACCACAAATCCATGCTAACATCGTATTCCAAGACCAAACCGCTACCGGGAAGTTGAAAGCCGAAATGATTCCAACAATTCCAAACGGATGCCATTGCTCATACATTCTGTGCATTGGACGCTCAGAGTGCATTGTTAATCCGTGTAATTGCCGTGATAAACCTACTGCGAAATCACAGATATCAATCATTTCTTGTACTTCTCCAAGACCTTCTTGATACGATTTACCCATTTCAAAAGACACTAATTTACCTAATGCTTCTTTGTGTTTACGCAATTCTTCTCCCATTTGACGCACGATTTCCCCTCTTTTTGGAGCTGGAACCAAACGCCATGTTTTGAACGCTTCTTCTGCAGCACTCATAGCTGTTTCGTAATCTTCTTTAGTTGAAGATTTTACTTTTCCAATCAAATCTCCTGTTGCTGGCGAGTATGATTCGATGATTTTTCCGTTAGAAAACCACTTAGAACCTGTTGATGTTCCTTCGTTAATTTCTTTAATGCCTAATTGTTGCAAAGCTTCTTGCATACCAAATTGAATTGCTGCTTCAGATATCATTTTATAACTTTTTTTTCGGTTTTTGTTAAATTTTTTTCAAAGATAGAAAATATATTTTTTAACCACAAGGAACACAAGAGTTCAATCATAGTGTTATTTTTTGCCACGGATTTCAAAGATTCTCACGGATTATTTTTATGATATATTGTGAAAACCATTGCGTGACTTTGTGTTACTTTTTTGTAAACTTAGGATTGGTTTCCATTACAGTGCCGCATTTTTTACACGTTCTTTTTTCTTCTGAATTGTAAAACGTACTAAAATGAGGCAAAAAGTCTTTTTCTATATCGTGTAATTCGAAATAAACTTCGTGTAATTTATGATTGCAATTGTCGCAAAACCACAACAAACCATCATTGAATCCTTTTCCAGCGCGTTTTCTTTCAATTACTAAACCTACAGAACCTTCTGTTCTAGCTGGTGAATGTGGCACTTTAGCGGGATGCAAATACATGTCGCCAGGACCTAACTTCATGGCTTTTTTTTCACCATCTTCTTGAATATAAACGGTAATATCGCCTTCTAATTGATAGAATAATTCTTCTGTTTCATTGTAGTGATAGTCTTTTCGGGCATTGGGTCCACCCACAACCATAACAATGTAATCATCTGAATCAATATATAAATTCTTATTGCTCACAGGTGGTTTCAACAACGCCTTGTTGTCCTCAATCCACTTTTGTAAATTAAACGGTTTACTTATAGCCATTAGATTGAATTTAAAAACGTAAAGTTACTAAAAAGAAAAAGGTTAGCTGCATATTATTGCCAACTAACCTTAATAAATTATTATGATAAAATTATTTTACTTCTTTTACCAGATAAATATAAACGGGGAAGTGATCCGAAAATCCTGGAACTCCGTTTTGATTTCGTAGCGGATAGCCTTTATATTGTCCAGTTTTCTGAATTAAGAAAGGTTTGTTATAAATACCTGCTTTCCAATATTTAAAAGTAGCATAATCATTATTATCTGCTGGAACCAACTGTTGACTTACCATAATTTGGTCGAAAATATCACCTGCATCTCTATGAAATAAAGATGCATGACCTTCTCTTTGCATTTGCTCGAATGGATTATATACATCTCTAGGTTCTTTTAATTCCGTTTTTTTAAGTTTTGCACCAATACCTTGTTTCACACTTTTATTGTAAGGACCATCATTTAAATCACCCATAGTAATAAACTTAGCTTTTGGGTTAATTTTGATGATTGAATCCATAATTTTTCTATTTAATCTACCTGCTGCTTCACGATATGGACTACTTCTTTTTTCTCCACCAGAACGAGAAGGCCAGTGATTCACAATTATATTAACTTCTTCACCATCCAGTAAACCAGTTACCAAAAGTTGATCACGAGTGTAAATTCTTTTTGTTTTTTTATCGTAGTTTACATTTTCTTCAACTTCTTCCTCTTCTTTTTTGTCTTTTTTTTCAGAAGCAGATTCTGATTCATAAACATATAAAGGAACATTTATATAACTCGTAGGTTGAAAATGTTTTTCTTGATATAAAAATCCTACGTCAATTCCACGTTTATCTGGAGAATCGAAGTGAACTATTTTATATCCTTTGTTAATTAAAGTAGGGTGTTTCACTAAATCTTCTAACACTCTTCTGTTTTCGATTTCACATCCACCTATAATTACTGGAGAGTTTTTTTGAACATCACTCGTACCTAACTCAATTAAAACACGACTTAAATTATCTAGTTTTTTATTATAATTCTTTTTTGTCCATCCATTTACTGGAGTATATTCTTCATCATAAGTATCTGGGTCGTTAATCGTGTCAAAAATGTTCTCAAAGTTATAAAAAGCAACAGTATGCACTATAAATTTTTTATCCTGAGAATAGCCACATAATGCCGATAAAATCACTACAAATACGGTCAAATGGTGTTTAATTTTCATAAAATAATTGTTATATTAATATCAAGTTTAGTACAAATTGGGTGCCAAAGGTAAATAATATTATTAAATGTTATACATTTGTAGGCTGTTAAGTTTTTACCTACTTAACGTTAATTAAGTATTAATAATAACATTCTTTATGAAAAAACTTGTATTAAGTACTTTACTAGTACTACAAGCCGTTTTTGTTTTTGCACAGGAGAATCCAGCCTTAAAGGGGAAAGTTATCGATTCTAAAAGTCAAAAACCGTTACAAAATGTTGTGGCTACCATTCAAAGCACCAACCAATCCTCTTTAACTGATTTCGATGGAAATTTTAAATTTGGAACACTTCCACAAGGAGAGCAAATTTTAGTAATCAAAACTACTGGCTACATTCAACAAACTTTTGTTATTGAGCCAAATTCAGCTGAAACTGTAGATTTAGGAATAATAATGTTAGAAGAAGATATTACTTCTGAACAACAATTAAGTTTAGTTACCATTACTGAAAATGATTTAGGTGACGACAATAGTGGATCTGAAAGTACTTCGGGTTTATTACAAGCAACTAGAGATGTGTATCAACAAGCTGCTGCATTTAACTGGGGTCTAGCACGTTTCAGAATTAGAGGTTTAGATAATGAATATGGAGTTACCATGATTAATGGAATCTCTATGAATAAATTATACGATGGAAGACCACAATGGAGTAACTGGGGTGGTTTAAATGATGCCACAAGAAACCAAGAATTTACTATGGGTTCTGCACCATCAGATTATACTTTTGGTAGTGCATTAGGAACTCAAGAAATTAACACAAGAGCTTCTTTTTACAGACCAGGAACTAGAATTTCGATGTCGGGAACTAATACCAACTATAGCTGGAGAACAATGGGAACACATGCTTCAGGTATGAACAAACAAGGATGGGCTTATGTAGTTTCTGCTTCTAGAAGATGGGCGCAAGAAGGTTATTTTGAAGGTACTGATTATGCTGCAAATTCATTATTTGCAAGTGTTGAGAAAAAAATTAACGACAAACACAGTTTAAACTTAACTGCTATTTACGCTCAAAACAGTAGAGGAAAAAACTCACCTAATACGCAAGAGGTAAATGATTTAATGGGAATTAAATACAACTCTTATTGGGGATGGCAAGATGGTAAAAAACGTAACTCTAGAGATAAAGACGTTGAAGAGCCAATTGTAATGCTTTCTCACTATTGGAAAATTACAGAAAAAACAACTTTAAATACGAATGTTGCTTTTCAAACTGGATCAATTGGTAACTCAAGATTAGATTATCAATTAGGGAATAATCCAGACCCAACTTACTACAGAAACTTACCAAGTTACTACAGCAACTTAGGTGATGCTGCTGGAGCTGCTGCTGCAGAAACTTACTTCTTAAACAATAGCCAAATCAATTGGAATGCTATGTATCTTGCTAATCAAAATAGTGCATTTGCTGGAAGAAGTGTTTATGTTTTGTACGAGGATAGAACTGATGATAATCAATTAAGTGCAAACAGCATCATTAACTCAAGTATTTCTGAAAATGTAAGCTTAACAGCTGCAGCAAACTTTAGAAAACTTCGTTCGCACAATCACCAAAACTTATTGGACTTATTAGGTGGTCAATACTTCTTAGATATCGATCCTTTTTACACTGGAGACGCAAGTCAATCTGACTTAAATAATCCAAACAGACAAATTGGTGAAAACGAATCATACGGATACAACTATTTATTACATGCTTTAACGTTTGATGGTTTCACTCAGTTTAAATTTACTTACGACAAAGCAGATTTTTATTTAGCACAATCTTTCTCAAGAACTGAATATCAAAGAGAAGGCTTATATAGAAACGGTATCTATGCAGACAATTCTTATGGTAAAGGAGAAAGCGTAACTTTTGAGAACTTTGGTTTCAAAGGAGGAATTACTTATAAACTAAACGGAAGAAATTATTTAGATTTCAATGGTTTATATCAAACAAAAGCTCCTAGCTTAAGAAACTCATTCTCAAATGCAAGAATGAACAATGTAATTACTCCAGACTTAACAAGTGAAAAAATCACAAGTGCTGATGCTAGTTACATCTTAAGAGCACCAAAATTCAAAGCTCGTTTAACTGGTTTCTATTCTAAAATTCAAGATGCAACAGAAATTTCTTTCTTTTATGGAGAAGGAATTGGAGGTGATGATGGTGGTGACGAAGATACATTTGTAAGTGAAATCGTAACTGGAATTGACAAACAAAATATGGGTGCAGAACTAGGTTTAGAATACCAAATTACTTCTACAATTAAAGCAACTGTTGCTGCTTCTTATGGTCAATATATTTATTCTGACAATGCAAAATTAAAAACAAACGATGATGCTTTAGCTGCTGCAGGAAACAATTCTTTAACTGATTTTGGTACTGTTTACATTAAAAACTATCACCAAGCAGGTATGCCTCAAACTGCTGCTTCGTTTGGTTTAGAATATAGAGACCCTAACTTCTGGTGGGTAGGTGCTAACATTAACTATTTAGCTAATAGCTATATTGATGTTGCTAGTATTTTAAGAACTGATAATTTTAGTATAGATAGTAACACTGGTGATAACTATTCTGGTGCAACTCCTGAAACAGTAAGAAACCTTTTAAAACAAGAAAAATTTGACAGTTTTGCTTTATTAAACTTAACTGGTGGTAAATCTTGGAGAATAAGTAAAGCGAATAGAAACACTGTAGGATTCTTTGCTTCTATCAACAATTTATTAGATATTGATTACAAAACGGGTGGTTTTGAACAATCTAGAAAAGCAACTTTCCCTGATTTACAAGGAGATTTAGCTAATGGAACACCTTCTTTTGGGCCAAAATATTTTTACGGATACGGAAGAACATATTTTGTTAATTTCTACATTAACTTCTAAAAAAATATACTATGAAAATAAAATTTTTAAAAACAATTTTCTTGTTAGTTCTTGGATCAAGTGCTTTGACAAGTTGTGTAGGAGATGATGACTATGTAATTCCTACGGTTTATGAATACGCTTTTACTGATGGGTTTGAAACTGATTGGGCTAATTGGACAAAATATAGTGTAACAGGTGCTCAAACATGGCAATTGGACACTCAATATGGAAATCCAGGAAACTGCGCAAAAATGTCTGGATATGCAGGAACTAACAACGCAAATGAAGATTGGTTGATTTCTCCAGTTATTGATTTAAGTGGATTAACTACTGCAAGTTTATCATTCCAAACAGCTTCAAGATTTACAGGAAATGTTTTAGAAATAAAAATTTCGTCAGATTATGCTGGTGGAGATCCTAATAGTGCAACTTGGACAAACTTAACTGCTACTTTAGATGCTTCAAATGCATATACATGGACAAATTCTGGAAATATTGATATTTCATCATTTGTAGGTGAAAATGTATATGTAGCGTTCAAATACACTTCTACTTCTTCTGCTTCAATGACATGGGAAATTGACAATGTTAAAATCACTAAAAACTAATAGCTATGAAAAATTTAAAATTAATACTAACAACAGCTGTTTTTGCAACTTTAGTGGGTTGTGTAAATGGTGATGATTATGGAACACCTGATTTATCCAATGATTGTGTAACCATTGCAACAACAAAAGAAGTATCTGATATTACGAGCATTTCAACTGCAACTACAACTCAGTATACAACTACAGAAACTATTGACTACATAGAAGCTTATGTTACATCAAGTGATGAGGGTGGTAACTTTTATAAGTCAATTTCAATGATGTCTTTAGATGGTTTGCAAGGTTTTAGTATGCCTGTTGATAATTATAATTTATACACAGAATTTGAACCTGGAAGAAAAGTTACAATCAAACTAGACAAAAATAGATATTTTAACAAACAACACGGTTCTACAGTTTTAGGATCCTCATATAATGGTGGTGTTGGTAGAATTTCTGGTGTAGAATATAAAGATGTGATTTTAAGATCATGTGATAATGTAAATGAAGATGATATTGTAAAAAATATTTCTATCGCAACCGCTAAAAATGATCAATATTTAAATATGTTGATTGAATTTGACGCTGTTCAATTTACAGATGCTTCTTTAGGTAAAAAATACTATGATGCTAGTTTAAATAGTTTAGGTGGTGCTACTAATCATGAAATAAGTGATGAATTTGGAAACAAAGTTATTTTAAGAGTAAGTGAATTTGCAACATTTGCGTCAAATGCAGTACCTTCTTTAAACGGTAAAATTAGAGGGGTAATGACGAAATATAATAGTGATTACCAATTTATGATTAGAACATTAAACGATGTAAACTTAACTAATCCAAGATTGGATATTGATTTATATCCTCCTATTGGTGGTTCTGCAATTGTTTATGATGCAACTTTAAATGAGCCATTTACTTCTTACACTACTTCAAATCAACAAGTATTTCCTAAATACATTAATGATGCATCAGTAGGAAGTAGATATTGGCAAGTAAAAACATTTAGTGGAAACAAATACATTCAAATGTCTTCATTTGGTGGAACTCCAGAAGCTAATCGTTCTTTGTTTATTGTTCCAGTTAATATGACTGCGGCAAGCACAATGTCTTTCAAAACAAAAGATGGTTTTAACAACGGAAATGTGCTAAAAGTATATTACTCAACTAACTATGTACCTGGAACACAAATTACAAATGCAACTTTAGTTGATATTACGTCTAGTTTCACAATTGCATCTGGAACAACTTCTGGATATGCTGCTAATTTTACAAACAGTGGTACTTATAATATCCCAGCTGGAGTGACTGGTAATGGATTCTTTATATTTGAATATGTTGGAAATGGATCTGGTGGACCTACAACAACAATGCAAATAGATGATATTGTAATCAACTAATTAGATTTTTTATAAAACTTATAAAAGCGACTCAATGAGTCGCTTTTTTTGTGAACGCTAATTAACTACCTTTGTAATCTATAAAGATCGATTATGTTAGAGAAAGAAGTTATTGACTTTGAAAAATCAATTATTGTTGGTATAATTACCCAAAACCAAAACGAAGATAAACTAAACGAATATCTTGACGAATTGGAATTCTTAACCTATACCGCAGGAGGAACTGTAATCAAACGTTTTTCGCAAAAAATGGATAAGCCCAATCCAAAAACATTTGTAGGAACAGGAAAATTAGAAGAAATTAAATATTTTATCAAAGATAACGACATTAAAACGGTGATTTTTGATGACGAATTAACACCTTCACAATCAAAAAACATCACCAAAGAATTAGATTGTAAAGTCTTAGACAGAACTAATCTTATCTTAGATATCTTCGCGCAACGTGCCGAAACATCTTATGCAAGAACACAAGTGGAATTAGCTCAGTGCCAATATTTACTTCCTCGTCTAACCGGAATGTGGACGCACTTAGAACGTCAAAAAGGGGGAATTGGAATGCGTGGTCCTGGAGAAACTGAAATTGAAACTGACCGTCGTATTGTACGTGATAGAATCTCTTTACTAAAAGAAAAAATTAAGGTAATCGACAAACAAATGGCAACGCAACGCAGTAATCGTGGTGCCATGGTTCGTGTAGCTTTAGTAGGTTATACCAATGTTGGAAAATCTACTTTGATGAATGCTGTGGGTAAAAGCGATGTGTTTGTAGAAAACAAATTATTCGCAACACTTGACACAACTGTTCGTAAAACTGTAATAAAGAATTTACCGTTCCTTTTAAGCGATACGGTTGGATTTATTAGAAAACTACCAACCCAATTAGTTGAGTCGTTTAAAAGTACGTTAGATGAAGTTAGAGAGGCTGATTTGTTACTTCATGTGGTAGATATTTCGCATCCTGACTTTGAAGATCATATTGCATCGGTGAATCAAATTTTGCAAGACATTAAAAGTGCAGACAAACCTACGATTATGGTTTTCAATAAAATTGATGCTTTTAAATCAATTTCTTTTGATGAAACGGATTTAACGATTGAAAAAACAACCAAACATTACACTTTAGAAGATTGGAAAAGAACTTGGATGAGCAAATTAGGTGAAAATAGAACTTTGTTTATCTCAGCAACTGAAAAAGCCAATTTTGAAGAATTCAGAGAAAAAGTGTACGAAGCAGTAAGAGAAATTCACATTACAAGATTTCCTTACAACAAATTTTTATATCCAGATTATAAAGATGCTGTTGAAAACGAATAAAAAAAGACCTCAATTGAGGTCTTTTTTTATTTTGATTTGAATAACGGAACAGCTGAACAAGCTTCGCCAAACATAACGCTTTTTGCTACTTTAATTAATTTTTGAATAGCTAAAGTATATAGTTGATTCGGGACCGCTTTTTTAGAACAACCTTTTAAGATAACAGGTTTTTGAAAATAGTCCGTATAATCGAGTTTGTTCAATATATCTTGATACCATTCAATAACTGCTGATTCTTTGCTTCCGTGAATTACTTTTAATGCATGAGGAGCTAAATAAACTGTAACCAAAGCAAAAGCCCAAGCAGGCAAAATAGCATCCGTTGAACAATACAAAGCCACGTATTTGTCTTCGAAATGTGACCAATCAGCATCTTTAAGTTGTGCTCTAAAATCAGATTCTTTTAAAATAAATCCTTCCAATAACCATTGCGAAATATCTAAATCTACCACATGATTATCTGGATAGTAATCTTCTAAATCGAATACCATCAAGGAACTTTGCGCTACTTTGTTTACTATTTCGTCCATGTTTAAGTCTCAGTTTTCAGTCACAATTTTTAGAAGCAGATGCAAAAACACTGCTCACTGCGACTGCGACTGTTTACTTTTTTACAACATTCCTAATTCTAATTTTGCCTCTTCGCTCATTAAATCTTTACTCCATGGTGGATCGAAAGTGATTTCTACTTCACAAGATTTTACAGCATCAATCGATTTGATTTTTTCTTCTACTTCTTGAGGTAAGGTTTCTGCTACTGGGCAATTTGGTGAAGTTAAAGTCATCAAGATTTTTACATCATTATCTTCATTAATCATCACATCGTAAATTAAACCTAATTCATAAATATCTACTGGGATTTCTGGGTCAAAAATTCCTTTTAAAACTTTGACTACATCTTCACCTAAGTTAATTGTATCGTTAAATTCTTCCATATTATTTAGTTTACAGTCGCAGTTTACAGTCGCAGAGCAATAAGCAAACTGGAACTAATTAGTGTTTTGCTTGAAATGCCAAAGCATACATTTTAATTTGTTTTATCATCGAAACCAAACCGTTGGCTCTAGTTGGTGATAAATGTTCTTTTAATCCAATTTCGTCAATAAAATCAGTATTTGCATCCAAAATAGCTGCTGGCGATTGATTGGAAAATGCACGGATTAAAATCGCAATAATTCCTTTAGTTAAAATAGCATCGCTATCGGCTGTAAAAACGATTTTTCCGTCTTGTTCTTCTCCGTGAACCCAAACTTTTGATTGGCAACCTTTAATAATATTTTCGTCTACTTTGTATTGCTCATCAATTAATGGAAGCGACTTTCCTAATTCGATGATGTATTCGTAGCGTTGCATCCAGTCATCAAACATTGAGAACTCGTCTACAATTTCGTCTTGTATTTCTTTAATTGTCATTCTTATTTTTTTGTTGCTTTTAAAACTACTTTATTATCGTTGTCTAAAAGAAAAATTGTTTTGTTTTCCATTTCAAAATGAGAAACATTAGAAACGGTTTTAAACCAAGTATCTTCATTTTTCATTTCATTATCACAATATTTCTTTGTTGCCATTAAGGGCGAAATAGTTATATTCTCATCATTCAGTTTATAAGTACCAGAATACATATTACATCCCATAAAACCTGAAATTTTATCGTTTTCAAAACTAATAAAATAGTTTTTTTCAACAACATTAACTCCAACTAACTCTTCTACAACATAACTTCCTAATAACGAACTTTTGGCAATAGAATCATCTGCAATTGTATTAATGTAATCTACAAATTCTTTAATTTTAGGAGGCGGAATGGTATGATCAAATCCTTTAGTTGTATATGTTTTATCTTTCACCGCAATTGTCATATTAGCATGAGGTTTACCATCATATGCGCGCTCCATAGTAGGACCTTCTAATTCGTTGAAAGTTTTTAAATCTATTTTACTATATAAATCCGCTAACTTTTTCCATTGCGCTTCTGTTAAATTAACAACAGTTGGTTTTCCATCTCTTTGACTAACTAACGAAAATATGCCATTTTCAATTGTTATCATTCTATGATAACCTCTTGAATTAGCACTATAAACAACTTTTGTATCAGACATTTCTTGATCTAGTGCACAACCTTTTGAAAGGAAAATAGACAAGAAAAAAGTAAGCATTATTTTCATGATTCTGCATTTTAAGATAACATCATTTGCGCTTTTTTAACCGCTTCTACAAAGATATCAATTTCTTCCTTGGTATTATAAAACGCAAAACTCGCTCTAATCGTTCCTGGAATATTGAAAAAATTCATAATAGGTTGGGCGCAATGATGGCCGGTTCTAACCGCTATACCTAACTTATCTATAATTGTGCCAATGTCATACGGATGAATGCCTTCGATGTTAAATGAAATTACAGAAGCTTTATTTTCACTTGTTCCGTAAATCGTTAAACCATTAATTTCTTTTAATCTTTTGGTTCCGTAATCTAATAATTCTTGTTCGTAAGCTGCAATTTTATCAAAACCAATTGAATTCATATAATCAATTGCGGTTCCTAAAACTATTCCACCTTCGATGTTTGGTGTTCCTGCTTCAAATTTGTGAGGTAAATCTGCGTAAGTTGTTTTTTCGAATGTAACCTCAGCAATCATTTCACCTCCGCCTTGATAGGGTGGCAATTTGCGCAACCATTCTTCTTTTCCATATAAGATTCCAACACCTGTTGGTCCATATACTTTATGTCCTGAAAACACATAAAAATCACAATCCAAAGCTTGAACATCTGGACGTAAATGCGGAGTTGCTTGTGCTCCGTCGATTAAAACGGGCGCTCCTACTCTATGTGCTTTTTTGATGATGTATTCAATTGGGTTTACCGTTCCTAAAGCATTTGAAATATGATTTACGGTTACAATTTTCGTCTTTTCGGAAAGTAATTTGTCGAATTCTGAAATAATCAACTCTCCTTTTTCATTCATTGGAATTACGACCAACTTTGCTCCTGTTTTTTCACACAAAAATTGCCAAGGCACAATGTTACTATGATGTTCCAAAGCCGAAACCATTACCTCATCACCAGCTTTTAGTAAACTTGTAAAACCATTCGCTACCAAGTTAATTCCGAAAGTAGTTCCGGAAGTAAAAATGATTTCATGATTGTGCTTTGCGTTTAAGTGATTTTGAATCGTATTTCGCGACACTTCATACGCATCGGTAGCCAATTGACTCAACGTATGTACACCACGGTGAATATTCGCGTTGATTTCAATGTAATATTTGGAAATAGCATCAATTACCACTTGTGGCTTTTGCGAAGTAGCTCCGTTATCAAAATACACTAAGGGTTTGCCATTTACTTTTTGCGATAAAATGGGAAAATCAGCTCTTACTTTTTGAACATCAAACATATTGATATTTTTTATTTTTTATAAAACAAAACCGCAATAAAGCGGCTTTATATACTACAAATCAAATCCCATATTAACTCCTAATTTATCAGCGATAATTCTACCGATTTTAGCTTTTAATTCAGGTATTTTGACGCTATTTGTTACTTCGCTTGTGAAAGCATACATCAATAAAGCTTTAGCTTCTTTTTTCGGAATTCCTCGTTGTTGCATATAGAACATAGCGCTTTCGTCTAATTGTCCAATCGTACAACCGTGCGAACATTTTACATCATCGGCAAAGATTTCCAATTGTGGTTTTGCGTTGATAGTAGCTTTATCGCCAATTAAAATATTGTTGTTTTGTTGGAATGCATCAGTTTTTTGCGCTTCTTTTTCTACGAAGATTTTTCCATTGAAAACTCCGGTTGAACTATCGTGCAAAATCGTTTTATAGTTTTGGTGGCTTTCGCAATTTGGTGTTGCGTGATGCACCAAAGTATAATGATCTACATGTTGTTTATCGCCAATAATAGTAATTCCTTTTAACGTAGAATCGATTCGTTCACCTTGGTGATAGAAATTCAAATTGTTTCTTGTGATGTTTCCACCGAACGAAAACGTATGCACTGCTACTCTACTCTCTTGTTTTTGCGCAATATAGGTATTGTCAATCAAATTCGCAGTTTGTACATCATTTTGTACTTTATAGTAATCCACAATCGCACGTTTTTGAGCGAAAATTTCGGTAACCGAATTCGTTAAAACAGGATTACTATTCAAACTTTGATGACGTTCTACAATTTGTACGTGAGCGTTTTCACCTACGATGATTAAGTTTCGAGGTTGTACCATCAAAGCCGCTTCATTTCCTGTTGAGAAATAAATGATTTCAATTGGTTTTTCAACCACTTTACTTTTTGGAATATTGATATAAGCACCTTCCAATGAAAAAGCCGTATTTAGAGAAGTTAAACTCTCTTCTTTGCTCGCAATTTGATTGAAATATGTATCAATTACCATTTTATATTTCGGTTTGGTCAATGCAGAAGACATCAAACAAACATCTAAACCTTCATGAGTAGTAGACGACAAAAAAGAGCTAAAAATTCCGTCGATAAAAACTACTTTGTAAGTGTCTATTTCGTGTAAGAAATACTTTTTTACATCTTTAAATTCAATTGCGTTATCCTTTTTTGGAAAAACCGAAAAATCATTTTTCAAAATCGCATTTAACGACGTGTATTTCCATGCTTCCTCTCTTTTTGAAGGGAAACCTTTGTTTTCGAAATTTTTTATGGCGTTGCTTCTCACTTCATGAAGTTCAGAATGTGTATCAATCTTTTCTTCAAAAGCCATGAAAGAAGCTAATAATTTATCTTTTAATTCCATTGTATTTAGTGTTCAGTCGCAGTGTTCAGTCGCAGTCCTCTGATAACTGTGACTGAGACTGTAAACTCTAGTTCAATTCATTCTTAATCCAATCGTATCCTTTTTCCTCAAGCTCTAAAGCTAAATCAGCTCCACCCGTTTTTACGATTTTTCCATCCATTAAAACGTGAACGAAATCTGGAACGATGTAGTCTAACAAACGTTGGTAGTGCGTAATTACTAATACCGCGTTGTTTTCGTTTTTCAATTTGTTTACACCGTTGGCAACAATTCGTAACGCATCGATATCTAAACCTGAATCCGTCTCGTCCAAAATAGCTATTTTTGGTTCTAACATTGCCATTTGGAAAATTTCATTACGTTTTTTCTCACCACCCGAAAAACCTTCGTTCAAGGAACGTGACAAGAATTTTCTGTCCATTTCTAACAATTCTGATTTTTCACGGATTTTCTTCAACATTTCATTCGCTGGCATTTCTTCTTCACCATTCGCTTTACGCTTTTCGTTGATAGCTGTTTTGATGAAATTCGTTACCGAAACTCCAGGAATTTCCACTGGATATTGAAACGATAAGAACACGCCTTTGTGTGCTCTTTCTTCTGGAGCTAATTCTGAAAGTTCTTCTCCATCTAAGAAGATTTCACCTTCGGTAACTTCGTAATTTTCGTTTCCAGCAATGATAGAAGATAAAGTTGATTTTCCGGCACCGTTTGGTCCCATAATCGCATGCACTTCTCCTGCTTTAATTTCAAGGTTGATTCCTTTTAATATGTCTTTGTCTTCTACCGAAGCGTGTAAGTTTTTTATCTGTAACATTTTGTAAATGTGTTATATATTCTAATTTATGATTGACTATCCTACTGAACCTTCTAACGAAATTTCCAATAATTTTTGAGCTTCCACAGCAAATTCCATTGGTAATTTGTTCAATACTTCTCTACTGAAACCGTTTACGATTAAAGCGATGGCTTTTTCGGTTGGAATTCCTCTTTGGTTGCAATAGAACACTTGGTCTTCTCCAATTTTTGAAGTCGTAGCTTCGTGTTCGATTTTTGCCGAAGCATTTTTACTTTCGATATATGGAAAAGTATGAGCTCCACAATTATTTCCCATCAAAAGCGAATCACATTGTGAGAAGTTACGAGCATTTTCAGCTCTTGCTCCAATTTGCACTAATCCTCTATAACTGTTTTGTGATTTTCCTGCTGAAATACCTTTTGAAATAATGGTCGATTTGGTGTTTTTTCCCAAATGAATCATCTTTGTTCCAGTATCGGCTTGTTGGAAATTATTGGTTACGGCAATTGAGTAAAACTCTCCGATTGAATTATCACCTTTCAACACACATGAAGGATATTTCCAAGTTACCGCCGAACCTGTTTCTACTTGCGTCCAAGAAATTTTCGCATTTTTCTCGCACAAACCTCTTTTGGTTACGAAGTTATAAACTCCACCTTTACCTTCTTTATTTCCAGGATACCAGTTTTGAACCGTTGAATATTTGATTTCAGCATCATCCATTGCAATTAATTCTACAACAGCAGCGTGCAATTGATTTTCATCACGACTTGGAGCGGTACATCCTTCCAAATACGAAACGTAACTTCCTTCATCAGCCACCAACAACGTTCTTTCAAACTGACCCGTTCCTCCTTGATTGATACGGAAATACGTTGATAATTCCATTGGACACTTCACTCCTTTTGGAATGTAACAGAAACTTCCATCAGAGAAAACTGCCGAATTTAAAGCAGCATAAAAGTTATCTTTCATTGGAACAACTGTACCAATATACTTTCTAACTAATTCAGGATGTTCTTTGATGGCTTCGGAAATACTCATAAAAATAATTCCTTTTTCCGCCAATGTTTTCTTGAAAGTGGTTGCAACAGAAACTGAATCTACTACGATATCAATCGCCACGTTATTCATTTTCTTTTGTTCATCAACCGAAATGCCTAACTTTTTGTACATCGCCAAAAGTTCAGGATCAACATCTTCTAATTTTTTATTTGGATCTGCTTTTTTAGGTGCCGAATAATAAGAAATCGCTTGAAAATCGGGTTTTTCGTAATTTACGTTGGCCCATTCTGGCTCTTCCATTTCTTGCCAAGCGCGAAAAGCTTCCAAACGCCATTCGGTCATCCATTCTGGCTCGTCTTTTTTCTTGGAAATGGCACGAACAATATCTTCATTTAACCCAACAGGAAACGTTTCCGAGTCTAATTCGGTGTAAAATCCGTATTCGTATTCTTTATTTTCTAATTCGACCTTTAAGTCGTCTTCTGTATACTTACTCATATTTTCTATTTAAAAAAATCTAAAAAATCTAAAAAATCAAAAATATTTCGTTATGTCTTTTTATTTTGCTTTTCTAAGTTTTTCAAATATTTAATATAATTTCCTAACTGTTTTGAAATCTCTAAAACGTCATTTCTATGATTATAGAAGTTTTCTTCATTAATATACTCTAGCAATTGTAAAAAATTAAACATATTTCTACATTCACCCGCAGAACCTTTTGAAATATATAAAAATCTGATTAATTCTTTTTTAGTCTCTCTTTCAAATCCTTCAGCAATATTATTAGAAATGGATAAAGCTGCTCTTTGTAATTGATCTTTTAATCCATAATCTTTAGCAATTTTTTCATTTGATAATGTTAGTTTATAAACTTTAACTCCAAATTGAAGCGCTTTTTGATATACTTCCATTTCTTCAAATGAATTGTACTTTGCCATTTCTTAATTTTTTAGAATATTTCTTTTTTTGATTCTTTTGATTCTTTGAGTTTTTTTGATTCATTTACAACGAGAAACTCTCCCCACATCCACAAGTTCTTTGTGCATTAGGATTATTAAAAACAAATCCTTTCCCGTTTAAACCTCCTGAAAACTCTAATACAGTTCCTGCCAAGTAAAGAAAACTCTTCTTCTCAACAGCGATTTTTACATTATTATCTTCAAATATTTTATCGTTTTCTCCTATTTGTTTGTCAAACTTTAATTCATAAGACAAACCCGAGCAACCACCACTTTTTACGCCTACTCGAACGTAATCTTTGGCTGCATCAAAACCATCTTCTTGCATCATTGCGATGATTTTTTTACTTGCTGTATCTGATACCTTAATCATTTTCTTATTTTGATTTTGTCTAAATTAACTGCAAAGATAAGTCATAAATTGCTTTTTACAAGAAATGCTAACATTTTTATAACTTATAGATTCATAGTTTCTGTTTATAGTATTTTTTGTAATTTGGCTGAAAATTGTTTGACCTATGAAATTACATCCTATTGAAGCGGGAAATTTTAAATTAGACGGTGGCGCTATGTTTGGTGTTGTTCCTAAAACTATTTGGAACAAAACTAATCCTGCCGACGAAAATAACCTTATCGATATTGCAGCTAGATGTCTGTTAATAGAAGATGGAAACCGATTAACTTTGATTGATACTGGAATGGGAAATAAACAATCGGAAAAATTCTTTGGTTATTATTCGCTTTGGGGCGACCATTCTTTAGATAAATCATTGAAAAAAACCGGTTTTCATCGCGATGATATTACCGATGTTTTTATGACGCACTTACATTTCGACCATTGTGGCGGAAGCGTGAATTGGAACAAAGATAAAACCGGATACGAGGTTGCGTTTAAAAATGCCAAATTTTGGACCAATGAAAACCATTGGAAATGGGCAACCGAACCTAATGCTCGTGAAAAAGCTTCTTTCTTACACGAAAATTTAATCCCAATGCAAGAAAGCGGACAATTGCATTTCATTAATCGTCCAAATAGTGATTTTGGGTTTTCAAGTGAATTAGGTTTTGACATTTTCTACGCTGATGGTCATACCGAAAAACAAATGTTACCGCACATCAACTATAATGGAAAAACCATTGTTTTTTGTGCTGATTTGTTGGCAACGGCTGGACATATTCCTATTCCTTATGTAATGGGTTACGATACCAGACCTTTATTAACATTGGATGAAAAAGCAAAATTCATGAATGCTGCTGCTGATAATAATTATTATTTATTTCTAGAGCATGATGCCCACAATGAAATTATTACGGTAGAGCGAACTGAAAAAGGGGTGCGATTAAAAGAAACTTTCAAATGTGAGGACATTCTAAAATAATGTTAAATAGAAAATTTTGATGTAACAAATTCTAATTTTTTCAGTCCAATGGCTGAAAATTAATTAATTGAAAATAATGAAGAGAATTTTTAGACCACTTTACATAAGCTTAGTTTTTGCATTTGCATTATCAAGCTGTGGATCGCAAAAAATGATTTCAACTCCGGTTGAAAATATCGATAACTTACCTTTAAAAACAACTCCTGTTGCAGAAAACGACTTAAAAAGATGGAGTCATTTAGATTTATTAAAGGATACCATTCCTGGAATGAGTGTTGATAAAGCCTATAAAGAATTAATCAAAGGTAAAAAGGGTAAAAAAGTAATTGTTGGAATCGTTGATTCTGGTGTTGATATCAACCATGAAGATTTAAAAGCGGTGATTTGGACCAATCCAAAAGAAATTGCGGGTAATGGAATTGACGATGACAAAAACGGTTATATCGATGATATTCATGGATGGAATTTCTTAGGAAACGCTGTTCACGAACAATTAGAAATGACACGTATTGTTAAAAAAGGGCCTGGAACACCAGAATATGACAAAGCAAAAGCACAATTAGAAGAAGAAATAAAAGGGTTAACTCCTCAAAAACAGCAATTAGATTTTATCTTAAATGCTGAAAAAACATTGGTAAACTATTTCAAAAAAAATGATTTTACATTAGAAGAAGTAAAAGCAATTCCATCCACCGAAACCTCTTTATTTCAAGCTAAAGCAGTTTTTACACAATTACTTTCTAAATCTACAAAAGCCGAATTTGATAAAGAAATTGAAGAATTTAAAGATTATGTATATAGTCAAATTAACTACAACTTAAATGTTGATTTTGATGGAAGAAAAATCGTTGGTGACAATCCAGATGACTTAAATGATACGAAGTACGGAAATAACAACGTTGTAGGTCCAGATCCAAAAGAAGCTAAACACGGAACTCACGTAGCTGGAATTGTAGCTCAAGTAAGAGGAAATAATTTAGGTGGTGATGGTGTTACAAATAATGCTCAAATCATGACAATTAGAGCGGTTCCAAACGGTGATGAATATGATAAAGATATCGCTTTAGGAATTCGTTATGCAGTAGACAATGGTGCAAAAGTAATCAACGGATCTTTTGGAAAATACTACTCACAACACAAAGAATGGGTTATGGATGCTATCAAATACGCAGAATCAAAAGACGTTTTAGTAGTTATTGCCGCTGGAAATGAATCTTATGATTTAGACGTAACAAACAAATATCCAAACGACACTTATGATGGAAGTCCAGAATATGCTAAAAACGTTTTGATTATTGGAGCACTTTCTCCAAGTTATGGCTCTAAAGTGGTTGCAGATTTTTCAAATTACGGAAAAAACAATGTTGATATTTATGCACCTGGTGATCAAATTTATGCTACAACTCCTTTAAATACTTACGAATATTTACAAGGAACTTCTATGGCGTCTCCTAACGTAGCTGGTGTTGCAACATTAATTCGTTCTTACTATCCAAGTTTAAATGCGGTTCAAGTAAAACAAATTATTATGGAAAGCGGAAAACCATTAAAAAAACAAGTGGTAATTGGAGAAGACAAACACAAAACTAATTTTGCAGATGCCTCTAAATCGGGTAGAATTGTTAATGCATATAATGCTTTACTTTTAGCAGCGAAAATGGCAAAAAAATAATTTTAAACTCTTATTAATCTAAATAATTCCTACAAGACTTTTGTAACCTTGTAGGTTTTCTTTTAAAAAGCAACTATGAAAAAATTTCTTTTTTTAAGTCTGTTCCCAATCTTAACATTGGCTCAAAACAATCCAAATCCAGGCTATTGGCAACAACACGTTGACTATAAAATGGAGGTGAATATGGATGTGAAAAAATTCCAATACCAAGGAAAACAGGAAATTGTGTACACAAATAATTCACCTGACACCTTACACAAAGTTTTTTATCATTTGTACAATAACGCTTTTCAGCCTGGAAGCGAAATGGACGCTCGACTTCAATCGATTTCTGATCCAGATAAACGAATGGTGAAAACCTTTAAAAAAGATGGAAAAAACGTAAAAGAAAGTAGAATTAGCACTTTAAAACCGAACGAAATTGGGTATTTAAACATCGCTAATTTTAAACAAGATGGAGTTACAGCAACCACAAAAGTAGTAGGAACTATTTTAGAAGTAACTTTAGCTAAACCCATTTTACCAAAACAAAAAACCACACTTTCTTTAGATTTTGATGGACAAGTGCCGTTGCAAATTCGTCGTTCTGGAAGAATGTCTGAAGAAGGCGTTGCTTTATCGATGACCCAGTGGTATCCAAAATTATGTGAATACGATTTCGAAGGATGGCATGCTAGTCCATACATCGCAAGAGAATTTCATGGTATTTGGGGAAATTTTGATGTAAAAATTACCATTGACAAAAATTATACTATTGGTGGAACAGGTTATTTACAAAACAAAAACGAAATCGGTCATGGCTACCAAGACCCTGGCGTAACTGTTGTTCATCCAAAGAAAACCAAAACCTTAACTTGGCATTTTTATGCGCCAAATGTACATGATTTTGCTTGGGGTGCGGATAACGAATTCATCCATGACATGATTTTAGGTCCAAATAATGTAGAATTGCATTTCTTGTACAAAAACAAGAAAGAAAATTTAGAAAATTGGAAAAAAATGCAACCTAAAACAGCTGAATTATTGGCTTTCTTCAATGAAAATGTTGGACCCTATCCATACAAACAATATTCAGTTATTCAAGGTGGCGATGGAGGAATGGAATATGGTATGTGTACGTTAATCACTGGAAACAGGGCTTTTGGAAGTTTAGTTGGTGTAACCGCTCACGAAATGGCGCATTCTTGGTTCCAATTTGTATTAGCAACTAACGAAACCAAACACGAATGGATGGATGAAGGATTTACCTCATACATTTCTAACTTAGCGATGAACAAAGTTCTGCCTCCAAAAAAACCAGAAAATCCATTTGAAGATGCATATAAAAACTACATTTATTTAGCAAAATCGGGGAAAGAGCAACCGCTTTCTACACACGCTGATCGTTACGACATCAATATGGCATATGGAATTTCGGCTTACAGTAAAGGAGAAGTGTTTTTAGTACAATTGGGTTATTTAATTGGACAAGAAAACCTCAACAAAACCATCAAACGTTACTACAACGATTACAAATTCACGCACCCAACTCCAAACGACATCAAACGTGTAGCAGAAAAAGTTTCAGGCGCTAATTTAGATTGGTATTTGTTAGATTGGACGCTAACTACAAATACAATTGATTACAGCATCAAAGAAGTTTCTGAGTCCAATGCTGCCAACACAAAAGTGGTTTTTGAACGAAAAGGAAGAATGCCAATGCCATTGGATGTTATGGTAGAATATACCGATGGAACAAAAGAATTCTTCTACATTCCAAATACGTTAATGCGTTGGGAAAAACCAAATCCGTATACTGGAATTAAAGGAAATGTTTTGAAAGGTTGGGATTGGGCTTATCCAACATTCACTTTTGAAATTGCAAAACCAAAAGATAAAATCAAATCCATCACCATCGACCTAGAAAACATGATGGCGGATGTAAATAAAGAAGATAATATCTATCCCAAAAAATAAAATGTAAAGCGACTCGAAAGTCGCTTTTTTTGTGCTCAATTTCAATTTGTAAGATGACAAATATCATGATTTAGCTGTTTTAGCTTTCGTAATTTTAATGTGCTAAAAATGCAAATTAAAATTAGTTATTCATTTAAAAACATAAAGTCATGAGCATTGCAACAAAAGACATTAGAAACGTGGTATTTCTTGGGCATTCCGGATCAGGAAAGACCACCTTTATCGAGACCATGTTATTTGAAAGTGGCGTTATTCCACGCCGTGGTTCAGTAGAAAATCACAATACCATTTCGGATTTTACTGATTTAGAACACGAAAGAGAAAATACCTTATACAGCCACTTAATGCACGTTAAATGGCACAACAACAAAATCAACATCATTGACACTCCAGGTTTTGACGATTTTATAGGCGAAGTAGTTTCTTCCCTTAAAGTGGCCGATACCGCTGTAATTCTTTTAAATGCGGCTTCTGGTGTAGAAGTGGGAACAGAAATCGTTTGGGAATACGTTCAAAATTATCAAACACCTGCTTTTTTTGTCATCAATCAAATGGATCATCCAAAAGCAGATTTTGAAACTACATTGGAACAAGCAGTAAATCGTTTCGGAAATAAAGTGATTCCAATTCAATATCCTTACAATTCAGGTGAAAAA
>JACCDV010941258.1_pt1 | contig 23961 bp, 22 predicted proteins | sample 7446131 | NCBI WGS metagenome assembly JACCDV01 (sample SAMN15323448, study PRJNA562643) | freshwater metagenome | isolation source: river surface water | place: USA:Blue River Watershed | collected 2017-08-17
ACTGCATCGAGATCTGCAAGTGAACCGCCAAATCTACGTTTTTCGGTGAGAACGCTGACGGCTGCAGCACCTGCCTCTTGATACTTCTCAGCGAGTGCGGCCGGATCAGAGATTGGGGCGAGGTTTCCCTTAGATGGTGATGAACGCTTAACTTCTGCGATTACATTCATCTCATCACGCGACAGAAATGAGTGAGCATCAAGAGCGGGCGCCTGTGCATCAATGCGTTCATGTAACGCGCCCATGGAACCACGACGTGCTGCTAGATCTTCACGGACGCCTTCAATAATTGAATCGAGGACGCTCACTTCTCCTCCTCAGTTGGATCAATTCCTTTATCAAGTGCTGTCCACGTATTGAGTTCGCGTGGAGCTCTCTCGTAACGAGCAGATAAACGCAGACGTCGGCTAATTGAAATCGCTATGACTGCGACAAAGAAGAGAGAGATTGCGAGCTTCATGGGCGCTGCAATTCGTGAGCGGCACTAATTGCACCGAGAACAGCGGCTGCCTTGTTGAGCGTCTCTTCATTTTCGGATGTTGGATCTGAATCAGCTACGAGTCCGGCGCCTGCTTGAACATAAGCAGTACCGCCATGAAGAAGCGCAGTTCTGATTGCAATACATGCATCAATATTTCCGGTGAAGTCGAAATATCCAATTGCACCGCCATACAACCCTCGTCGTGTTGGCTCGAGCGTTTCAATGATCTCCATAGCTCGTGGCTTAGGTGCACCTGAAAGAGTTCCTGCTGGAAAGACAGAGAAGAGCGCATCAATGGGAGTTGAGGCTGGATCCAACTTTCCGATAACGGTAGAAACAATATGCATAACGTGCGAGTAGCGTTCGATATGCATGAAGTCGATTACTTCAACAGAGCCAGGGGTGCAAACACGGCCGAGATCATTGCGACCTAAATCAACCAGCATTAGATGCTCAGCGCGCTCCTTTGGATCTGCCAGCAGCTCTTCACCTAAGCGAATATCTTCTTCTACTGAGGAAGAACGCTTACGCGTGCCAGCAATAGGGTGCACCATAACTTCATCGCCAGTAACTTTAACGAGCGCTTCGGGGCTAGAGCCGACTATCTCAATGCCATCTTCAAAGCGGAATAAGTACATGTAGGGACTTGGATTATTCAGTCGCAGCATGCGGTACACATCGAGAGCATCAGCGGTACATGGCATGGAAAATCTTTGCGATAAGACAATCTGAAAAGCTTCACCTGCGCGAATCTCTTCTTTAGCTATCTCAACCTTGGACATAAATTCATCGGCTGTCATATTGCGAGAGAACTCAGGCGCTTTCTTCGAAGGAATAGCGGTGACATCTCCAGCAAGGGGTGCCAGCAGTTCGGCTTGCATACGATCAAGGCGAGAGACTGCATCGGCATATGACTCATCGATGCGCTCGTCAGAACCATCCCAATTAATTGCGTTGGCGATAAGGGTGATTGTTCCTTCGGCATGATCCATAACCGCTAAATCGCTAGTCAACATAAAGGCAATTTCAGGAAGAGCAATATCTTTTTGAGCAAGCTCTGGTAGCCGCTCCAAACTGCGGACACAGTCGTAACCCATATATCCAACTAAGCCGCCAGTCAGAGTAGGAAGGCCGGAAATCTTGGGAGATTTCAAATGTGAGACTGATTTACGGAGCGCATCGAGTGGGCTCATGTTGACGGGGACTCCTGCTGGTGGTCTACCTAACCAGAACGCTGCGCCATCTTTTTCGGTCAAAGTGGTCTGGCTATATGCGCCGATAAATGAATAGCGCGACCAGACTCCCCCGTGTTCTGCCGATTCAAGTAAGAAAGTTCCGGGCAAGTTCTTCGCTAACTTTTTATAGACATTAAGCGGTGTCTCGCCATCGGCAAGGAGCTTTCGATAGACCGGGATGACGTTATGGTTCTTGGCGTAGTCGCGAAATTCTTCGAGCTTCATTGCGCCAACTCAATATTTGTATGGAAACAAGCGCGATCACCGGTGTGGCAAGCAGGCCCACTCTGTTCAACTTTAAGTAGTAAGGCATCGCCATCGCAATCTAAAGAGATGGAGTGAACCATCTGGGTGTTGCCCGAAGTGGCCCCTTTCTCCCAGAGTTCGCTGCGACTTCGTGACCAATATGTTGCGCGTCCTGTCTGGATAGTCAGCGCCAAGGATTGGGTATTCATATATGCCAACATCAAAACTTCACCGCTTGTGGCATCTTGGGCAATCGCTGGAATCAGCGTGGTCGGATCTTTGAGGAGCGCAAGCACTGACTCGGGAAGTTGGCTACTCATAGACCTATTCTGCCTTACGAAGCCTGTGCGTTGCGAACTGAATAACCTTGGCCTTGCAGGTACTTCTTCACATCAGGAATGCGGTGAATGCCAAAATGAAAGACGCTTGCTGCTAAGAGCGCATCTGCGCCAGCATCGAGAGCGGCCGAGAAATCTTCCAACGTTCCTGCCCCACCACTTGCAATCAATGGAACTCGCGAAACGGCACGAACAGCTGTGATCATTCCAATGTCATAGCCAGCACGAGTGCCATCAGCATCCATGGAATTGAGGAGAATCTCGCCAACACCTAGCGCGCACGCTTTCTCAACCCACGCCAGCGCATCTACTCCCGCACTCTGTCGCCCTCCATGCGTTGTTACTTCAAAACCAGAATCAGTGCGTGCACGACGTGCATCAACAGAGAGGACCAAAACCTGCGAACCAAACCGATCAGCAATTTCAGCAATCAGCTCTGGGCGCGCCAGTGCTGCTGTGTTAATGGAGACTTTATCTGCACCTGCGCGCAGTAGTTGATTCACATCTTCAACAGTGCGTATTCCCCCACCCACCGTCAGCGGAATAAAGACTTGCTCGGCAGTTTTTCGCACAACATCAAGGGTTGTCTCTCGTCCAGCTGCGCTTGCTGAGATATCTAGAAAGGTAAGTTCGTCAGCGCCTTCGCGTCCGTAGAGTCCTGCCATCTCAACAGGATCTCCAGCATCACGCAGATCTGTGAAGTTAACTCCTTTAACAACACGACCATCAGTGACATCCAGACAAGGAATGATGCGGACCGAAAGACTCATCTTTTGGTTAACTCCAACGCCTCTTGCAGAGTGAACGCTCCGGCATAGAGAGCCTTTCCAACGATCGCACCCTCAACTCCCATAGCGTTGAGAGCCATCAGGGATTCGATATCAGCAAGTGATGAGATTCCACCGGATGCAACGACAGGCTTTTTAGTAACTGAGCACACCTCTTGAAGAAGCTGCACATTTGGACCCTGCAGAGTGCCATCTTTTGTTACATCCGTAACGACATATCGCGCGCACCCATCACGTTCTAGCCGCTCGATCGTTTCAAAGAGATCTCCACCCTCTTTGGTCCAACCACGCGCAGCCAGAACATGTCCGCGGACATCAAGACCCACGGCGATGCGATCACCAAATTCTGAAATTACCTTCGCAGTCCATTCAGGGTTTTCTAACGCTGCAGTTCCAAGATTGATGCGAGTGCAGCCAGTGGCTAAAGCGCGGCGCAGTGATTCATCATCACGGATTCCACCAGAGAGTTCGACTTTGATATCAAGCTTTCCAACAACTTCAGCTAAGAGGGCGCTATTTTCACCGCGACCAAAAGCAGCATCAAGATCCACTAGATGTAACCACTCTGCGCCAGCTGCCTGAAACTCAAGAGCAACTTCTAGCGGATTGCCATACGCGGTTTCAGCAGAGAGTTCACCTTGCACAAGACGTACAGCGCGACCATCTTTCACATCGACTGCAGGAAGTAGTTCGAGATAAGTCATAACGTTTGCACCCAGTTCTTAATCAAGCGTAGCCCTGCATCTCCAGATTTTTCGGGATGAAATTGTGTAGCAGCAATAACTCCATCTTCAATCGCCGCTAAGAAGTCTTCGCCGTAGTGCGAGAACGTTGGGATTGCCCCAACGGCTTGCTTCACAGCGTAAGAGTGAACAAAGTAAAAGGACTCTTCTTCAATTCCCTTGAAGAGTTGTGAACCCGCACCTGCCTTGACGGTGTTCCACCCCATATGCGGCAATATCGGCGCATCTAACTTTTCAACTGTGGCGTTCCAAATACCAACTCCAGTGTGGTTGCCATGTTCAACTCCATGAGCGAAGAGAATCTGCATTCCAACACATATTCCTAAGGTAGGACGACCGGCTGCAATTCTGTCGCGAACAATCTGATCTCCACGGACATTGGTAAGCCCATCCATGCAGGCTGAAAATGCGCCAACGCCTGGAACTACTAAGCCAGCAGCGTTGAGTGCAACTTCATAATCCGAGGTAATTACTACTTCACGCCCTGAAGTTTCAAAGGCTCGCTGTGCTGACCTTAAATTTCCAGAACCGTAATCAAGAATCGCAATCACGAAAGTTACAGAGAGCCCTTGGTGGAAGGGATTCCAGTAACGCGGCTATCGAGTGACACTGCTTCTCGAAGGGCACGTGCAACCGCTTTAAACTGCGCCTCAAAGACGTGGTGTGCATTACGACCTTCAAGCACGCGCACGTGAAGGGCGATACGAGCTTCAGCGACAATGGATTCCCAAATATGTTTTCCGAGAGTTGTATCAAAGGTGCCGATGAGCTCAACAATCTCTGGTTGACGATGTACTAAATATGGTCGTCCTGATAAGTCAACAGCTGCCTGAACGAGGACTTCATCGAGCGGAACCATTGCATCACCAAAGCGTCGGATACCTGCCTTATCTCCCAGGGCCTCACGGAGAGCTTGCCCAAAGGCGAGCGAGGTATCTTCGACAGTATGGTGTGAATCAACATCAACATCACCAGTTGTCTTTATGGTGAGATCAAATCCAGAGTGCTTTCCTAATTGGCTCATCATGTGATCAAAGAAAGGAACGCCGGTTTCGACTGAGATTTCACCGGTGCCGTCTAAGTTCAGTTCTACAAGAACGCTAGATTCTTTCGTTGTGCGTTCGACGCGTGCTGTTCTGCTCATTTTTCTCCCAGGCAAGCCGATAGTGAGTCGATAAATTTCTTGTTTTCGGCCTCGTTGCCAATGGTCACTCGTAAGTAACCCAATAATCCCACATCTCTGATGAGAACTCCTCTTTCGAGCATCTCTTGCCAGAGTTGAGCTGCTGGCTTAGTGAAGCCGCCGAAGAGGAGGAAGTTCGCATCGCTTGGCACGACAGTGAGTCCGAGTGCGATGATCTCTTGCGCCAATTCATTGCGATCTGCGCGCAGACGAGCAACGTTGGCGAGGAGCTCCTCTTGATAATCCAGCGCTACTTCACCGGCAGCTTGAGTCAACGCGCTCAAGTGATACGGCAGGCGAACCAAATACATCGCGTCAATAACGGCCTCATCTGCAACCAGGTAACCCAGGCGAACGCCCGCAAAGGCAAATGCCTTACTCATCGTTCGAATAACAACAACATGTGGATACTTCTTAATCAGAGTTACTGCTGATGTTTCTTCCGAAAACTCTGCATAGGCCTCATCGATTACCAACAAACCTGGTGTCGCCTTAGCTAACTTCTCAATTTCATCAAGAGAGAGCGTTGAACCCGTCGGATTATTTGGAGTAGTAATGAAGGTAAGTGCTGGTTTCTCGCGTTGAATCTGCGCGAGGGCAGAGTCGTAATCGAGGGTGAAGTCCTCGCGGCGAGAACCATTAATCCACGAAACACCTGTCACCTTGGCAATTAAGGGGTGCATTGAATAGGAAGGCGTGAAACCTAGAGCGCTCCCACTTCCAAAGGCCATGAAGAGAGATTGGATGATTTCATTGCTGCCATTTGCCGCCCAGATGTTCTTTTCATTCAATGATGTTGCAGAGAGCGAGTTGATAAATTGCGCCAACTTGCTTCGCAGAACCGTGGCGTCACGATCGGGATAACGGTTGAGGTTCTTGGCAGCCTCCAACACTCTGGCCGATATTGCTGCGGAGAGTTTTTCTGAAAGTGGATACGGGTTCTCATTTGTATTCATCACTGCATCAGCAGGGACTTGCGGCGCCCCATATGCCGAGAGTTCACGTAAATCTTGGCGCAGTGGCAACCATGTTGGCCATTGGTTCATAGATTTTCCAATCGCGCAGTCATTGCTTCGCCATGAGCGGGAAGATCTTCAGAGTTGGCCAAGGTAACAACTGTCTCGAGAATTTCAGTAAATGCGGCTTTGTCATATTCGATGAAGTGCAGACCGCGTAAGAAAGTTTGCACAGAAAGACCGCTGCTGTGGCATGCACAACCACCAGTGGGCAGTACGTGGTTAGAGCCTGCAGAGTAATCACCGAGTGAGACTGGAGAGAATCGTCCGATAAAGACCGCGCCGGCATTGCGGATCTTCTTTGCATCAATAGCCGATTGTGAAGTCTGAATTTCTAGGTGTTCGGCGGCGTAGGCATTGACGACATCGAGGCCCTGCTCAATGGAGTCGACAAGTGCAATCGCAGATTGAATACCTGAGAGTGCGATACGAATTCGTTCTGAGTGCTTAGTTGCAGCAACTCTCTTCTCGAGTTCGGCTTCAACATCGCTAGCTAACTTGGTTGATGTTGTCACGAGTACGGCAGCTGCAATGACATCGTGCTCTGCTTGGCTAATCAAGTCGGCAGCTACATCGGCGGCAATCGCTGAGTCATCGGCCAGAATTGCAATCTCGGTAGGTCCAGCTTCAGAGTCGATCCCGATAACTCCACGAAGTGCACGCTTGGCGGCAGCAACATAGATATTGCCAGGTCCGGTTACCAAGTCGCACTTTTCGCAGAGGTCTTTCATACCGTAGGCAAAGAGCGCAATGGCTTGCGCTCCCCCAACTGCATAGACCTCTGTAATTCCCAAGAGGGCGCACGTTGCCAAACTAGTTGGGCGTGGCAATCCGGCAAACTCACTTTGCGGAGGAGAAGCAACTGCGATGCTGCGCACTTGCGCAATCTGCGCCGGAATCACATTCATCATCACGCTACTTGGATAAACGGCGCGACCACCAGGGACATATAGACCAACGCGATCTACAGGCACCCAGCGCTCTGTAACTGTTCCACCATCAACGACCTTGGTGGTGGTTTCATCACGGCGCTGGTCTTCATGCACCTTACGAATTCTTGCCGCAGACTTTTCGAGCGCAGCTCTGATATTTGGATCAAGGTTCTGTAACGCTTCATCGAGAGCTTGCTGTGGAACGCGAATTGTTGCTGGAGTGACCGCATCAAACTCTTCTGCCAACTTGATTAAATCGTTTTCGGTACCAACTTTTACTCTTTCCAAAATGGGGGCGATAGCAACCATCGCCGATGCCACATCAAGAGTGGCGCGCGGAAGAAGCTCTTGATAACCAGCTTTATCAAGGGACTTGCCTCGCAGATCGACGGTACGAATCACATCGTTATTCTACTTTGGGCAGGGTTTAGCGTGAGACCTGATTTTTAAGATACTGATGAGTTAGGTGGCTGCCATTTAGATACGAACGAGGCAGTCAGGGCCCAGAATCGCCTTGAGATCTGCGCTCAAACTTGGTGAAGATGTCACAAGCGCATCAATTTTTAGCGTTGTTGATTTCTCTTGATCAATGACTTGGAGATGAACCTCTCGCTTACCGGGATGAGAACGCAAGATCTCTTTCATTCGCTCGACAACAGGTGGAGTCACTTGAGTCGCAGGAAGTGAGATAAGGAGCGGACCTGTTGGCGTTGCGCTGATATCTGGCATCTTCATCTCGAGCGCAGTAAAGCGAACTTGCTCGTCGGTACGCGAGAAACGTCCTCGCACAACAACAACACGATCTTCAGTAAGTGACAGCGCATACTGATTGTAAGTATTGGAGAAGAAGAGAACTTCTATGGCGCCTTCGAGGTCTTCCACATTTACAACAGCCCACGAGGCGCCTTGGCGAGAAACTTTACGCTGAATACCGGTGATGAGTCCGCCGATAGTGACCACACCATCTTGCGGGCCATCTTCAAGGAGTTCTGAAATCGACATATCGGTGTGAGAACGCAAAACATGTTCGACGCCTAAGAGCGGATGATCCGAAACGTAGAGCCCGAGCATCTCGCGTTCGAAGGTAAGGAGAGTTGATTTATCCCATTCGGTATTTGGGATTTCGATATCTAACCCTGCGACCTGCGAGATAGTGTCACTACCGAAGAGATCAAACTGACCGATGGCTTCAGCGCGCTTTGTCTCGATGACAGAATCAATCGCTTCAAGGTGGATTGCCATCAAACCTTTTCGGGGATGCGACAGCGAATCAAATGCTCCAGCTTTGACCAAGGATTCGATGGTCTTCTTGTTACAGACATTGGCATCGACCTTGGCTAAGAAATCTCCAAATGAGGAGTATGTCCCCTTGCTCTGTCGCGCTGCTTTGATCGACGCTACTACGCCTTCTCCTACATTTCGAATAGCGGCTAAGCCAAAGCGGATATCAACACCGCGCGGGGTGTATTCAGCATCAGATTCATTGACATCAGGTGGCAACACCTTGATTCCCATGCGACGACATTCAGAGAGGTAGAGCGCTGATTTATCTTTATCATCGCGCACACTCGTTAACAGCGCTGCCATATATTCAGTTGGATAATTTGCTTTGAGGTAGGCGGTCCAGAATGAGACAACGCCATAACCAGCGCTATGTGCTCGGTTAAATGCATAGTCAGAGAACGGAATAAGAACTTCCCAGAGACGTTTGATGGCTGCAACTGAAAAACCATTTGCCTTCATACCAGCTTCGAATGGGATGTACTCCTTATCGAGAATCTCCTTATTCTTCTTACCCATCGCTTTACGAAGGAGATCCGCTCTTCCCAAGGTAAAGCCAGCTACCTTTTGGGCAATCGCCATTACCTGCTCTTGATAAACAATGAGTCCATAGGTATCACCAAGAATTTCATTGAGCGGCTCAGAAAGCTCTGGGTGAATTGGTTCAACTGGCTTTCGACCATTCTTGCGATCGGCGTAGTTGTTATGTGCATTCTCGCCCATAGGACCTGGGCGGTAGAGCGCAATCACCGCAGAGATATCTGCAAATGAATCTGGAGCCATGCTTCGTAGAAGCGCGCGCATCGGCCCACCATCGAGCTGAAAAACGCCGAGAGTGTCACCGCGCGATAGCAATTCAAAAGTTTTCTGATCGTGGAGCGGAAGATCTTCTAGTACTACATCTATGCCCTGATTTGCCTTGATGTTAAGTAGCGCATCATCGAGTACAGAGAGATTTCGCAGCCCCAGGAAGTCCATCTTAAGAAGACCAGTAGATTCGCAGGCACCCATATCGAATTGAGTGATGATTGCGCCATCTGCTTCACGTCGGTGAATGGGAATTACATCGAGAAGTGGTTCACGAGAGAGAATGACGGCCGCAGCATGTACTCCCCATTGACGTTTAAGGCCTTCTAACCCCTTAGCTAAATCAACTACGCGCTTGGAATCAGGGTCACTTTCGTAGAGCTGTCTAAATTCGCCGGCTTCGCCATAGCGAGAATCTTTTGCATCAAAGATGCCTGAAAGAGTGATGTCTTTACCCATCACTGAAGGAGGAAGCGCCTTGGTCAGTTTCTCACCGATTGCATATGGGTAACCAAGAACGCGTGTTGAATCTTTAAGAGATTGTTTTGACTTAATTGTTCCGTAAGTGATGATCTGCGCTACGCGATCTTCACCATACTTTTCAGTGGCGTAACGAATCATTTCGGAGCGGCGACGTTCATCAAAGTCAAGATCGATATCGGGCATTGAGATACGTTCTGGATTTAAGAAGCGCTCAAATAAGAGACCGTGTTCGATGGGATCGAGCCCAGTAATTCCAAGCGAATAAGCAACGAGTGATCCTGCAGCAGATCCGCGACCAGGACCTACTCGTATTCCAACTTTCTTGGCATGGCCCACCAAGTCGGCGACAACGAGGAAGTAACCAGGAAAACCCATATTGGCCATGACATCAAGTTCGTAGTTAAGGCGTATGCGGTATTCATCGGTGGCGCGATCGCCTAACTTTTCGAGGAGCCCTCTTACTGATTCCTTACGGAGCCAAGAATCTTCGGTTTCACCTTGAGGAACCGCGAAGGCAGGAAGCAAATTCTCATTCTCGCGAAGTTTGACGTTACAACGCTCTGCAATGAGAAGAGTGTTGTCGCAACTTTCAGGGATCTCTTTAAAGAGCTCGCGCATCTGCGCTGGGGTCTTGAGATAGAACTCATCATTATCGAATTTAAATCTCTTCGGGTCTGCCAAGGTTGTACCCGATTGCACGCAGAGCAGCGCAGCATGGGCTGCTGCATCCTCGTGATGTGTGTAGTGCAGATCATTAGTTGCAAGCAGTGGAAGCTTTAACTCTTTACCGAGTTTGAGAAGATCTGCCTTAACGCGGTTTTCGATATCAATGTCGTGGTCCATGATTTCAAGGAAGAAGTTATTTGCGCCGAAGATATCTCGGTAATCGCTGGCAGCGCGTAGAGCTTCACGATAATTTCCCATGCGGAGTCGAGTTTGAATTTCTCCACCTGGACAACCCGTGGTTGCAATCAGACCATCTGCATGGCGAGAAATGAGCTCGCGGTCCATGCGAGGCTTGTAGTAATAACCTTCGAGAGATGCCAGCGATGAAAGTCTAAAGAGATTGGCAAGTCCCTGGTTGTTCTCGGCGAGAATCGTCATGTGGGTATATGCGCCACCACCTGAAACATCATCTTCGCCACCATCGGCCCACTGCACGCGCTTCTTATCGAAGCGGGATTCTGGAGCGACATAGGCTTCAATGCCAATGATTGGCTTTACGCCTGCTTTAGTTGCTTGCTTATAGAAATCAAATGCTCCAAAGACATTGCCATGATCTGTCATCGCAATCGCGGGCATTTCTAGTCGAGCTACTTCATTGACTAGATCTCCGACGCGCGCGGCACCATCGAGCATCGAGTACTCGGTATGCACATGTAAATGTACAAACGAGTCGTTCGTCGATGCCCGTGAAGCTGAAAGATCTTCAGATGACATGGTGGCGCAACATTAGCGCCTAAGGCAGAACTGCCTCGGATAGCAACGCCAGAGAAGCCTGAAGGTCAGGTGGATATGGAGCGCTGAGAACTAATGGAAGTGCGCTGACTGGATGGTTAAAGCGCAGCTCTAGGGCATGTAGCCAAGGGCGAGACATCCCCATCTTCTTTCCAAGTACGGGATCTGCGCCGTAAGTGGTGTCACCAACAAGCGGATGCCCAAGCGCTGAGAAGTGAACTCGAATTTGATGAGTGCGTCCGGTTTCAAGTTCCACCTTTACAAGAGAGACCGAGCGGTAATACTCAATCACTTCATAATGAGTGATGCTCTCTTTACCGGTGGCAACAACGGCGAAGCGATGGTCTTCTTTGGGGTGGCGATCAATCGGAGCATCAATTGTTCCGGTCGCCGGATCCATGTGTCCTTGCACCAGTGCGTGATAGGTCTTCTCTATCTCATGGTTGCGGAACATATCTTTCAACTTCAAATAAGCCTTATCAGTCTTCGCGACAACCATTAAGCCTGAGGTGCCAACATCGAGGCGGTGAACAATGCCAGCACGCTCTGCTGGACCTGATGTTGTGATGGTGTAACCCGCTGCCATGAGCGCACCAACAACAGTTGGACCCATCCAGCCTGGACTTGGATGTGCCGCACACCCGACAGGCTTATCAATAACAACGATATCGTCATCGTTAAAGATGACAGTTAAGCCTTCTAGGGGCGTCAGTGGGATTGGTTCCAGATTTACTTGCGCAGGCATTAGAACTTCAATCAATTGCCCTGCTGCAACGCGATCTGATTTCTGCATCGCTTTATTGCTGGTGGTGATATCGCCATCTTCTAATAGCTTGACGATTGCGGTGCGAGAAAGACCTAATACTCGAGTAAGCGCGCTATCAATGCGTTCGCCGGCAACGCCTTCTGGAACGCTCAGTGTGCGCAATTCTCTTGTCATGAGTTCCTACTGTACCTGTGTAATGGGAGGGACATTTCGCATCGTTTGGATGAAGGCGAGAAAAGCGGCAGTCGAGATAGCGATATCTGCGATGTTAAAGATCGGCCAATTCGGTATCTGAATCCAATCAATGACATGTCCAAGAAAGAATCCAGGCTCACGGAATACGCGATCTGTGAGATTTCCGAGCACTCCCCCGAGAAGAAGTCCAGCGCAGATCAACCAACCGCGGGATGAAACACGCCCTGCAAATCTGATGATCGTTGCAACCACGGCGACTGCAAGAAGGGAGAAGATAATTGTGAATCCACTGGCAAAACTAAATGCTGCCCCTGAATTCTTGAGTAAGGTGAATTGCAAGAAGGTTCCAATTACTCGTTGTGGGTCGGAGGAGAAATTTGAGAGCGCCCAAGTTTTCGTTGCGTAATCGATGAGCCAGATAGTTAGCGCAATCAGCCAGATAGAGCGAGTCTTGCCAGTGTAGAACTTGGGGCGCACCTTAGCGCCGCTCTTCCTTCTGCTTACAAATCATGCAGAGCGTTGCACGTGGAAACACCTGCAGACGAGCTTTGCCAATTGGCGAACCACATTCTTCGCACATGCCGTAGCTCTTGTCATCGATACGAGCAAGTGCGCGTTCGGTTTGCAAAACCATATCGCGAGCATTAATCACAAGTGACATCTCATGTTCGCGCTCGAAAGTTTTTGTTCCGGAGTCAGCTTGGTCATCGCCTGCTCCTTCGCCTGAATCTGCGATGAGTTCATTCATCTCTGCTTCAACGTTGGCAAGTTCGGCGCGAAGTCGTTCAAGATCATTTGCAATCTCAGCGCGAATCGCCTTCAGCTCAGCAGCAGACCAAGGCGCTTCATCGCTGGATGCTGTTACAGGAGTTGGCGCAGCCTTGATTGGCTTAAGAGGTGCAACCTTCTTACCGCTCTTTACTGGGCGAGGTGGAGGCGGCATTACCAATCGACGTTCTTCAACAACAGGGGCTGCAGATGGAGCCACCACAGTTGCTACTGAAACGGTCTGAGACTTTTCATCAACGGTAAGGGTCGTCTTGCCAATCTTGGAAGGAAATGGTCGACCGGGAGCTTTCTTTACTGGAATTGATTTCTTTGCCGGCGCCTTCTTGGCAACTTTCTTAGCAGGTGCCTTCTTAGCAACTTTCTTCGCTGCAGCTTTTTTGGCTGGAGCCTTCTTGGCAACTTTCTTAGCTGCAGCTTTTTTGGCAGGAGCCTTCTTAGCAGCTACTTTCTTCGCTGCTTTCTTGACTACCTTTTTTCCTGGCACGCCGCGCACCTTATGCGTTTTTCCTCTCGTAACCAACTCAGCCACGCATGGTTTAGACTTAGGCCTGCAGGACCGAGCAAGAAAAGTGCATAGATGAGGCCATCACCTTCGGAGCACGTCAGAAGATCCGCGTAAGCGGGGTAGAGCTGACCAAAAGTTCGGCAAAAATAAGCGGCTCCTTCGCACATATCGTGCCGGGTGCAAGGCGGGTGGTACCGCGAGCTCAGATATGAGTTCGTCCCTCCAAGTTCTTTTGATGCTTGGGGGATTTTTTATGCCATCACCATTTCGTGCAATTAGCGCACAGATTGACCTGCCTGCAATGGAGCGATCAATCTTAGATTTTTGGCGTGAGAATCAAATTTTTGAAGCGAGTACGCAATCGCGCGCCGCTGGAACTCCTTGGACTTTCTATGAGGGACCTCCCACAGCAAATGGAATGCCTGGCACTCACCACATTGAAGCGCGCGTATTTAAAGATGTCTTCCCTCGCTATCAAACAATGAAGGGTAAGTACGTGACCCGCAAGGCCGGCTGGGATTGCCATGGCCTGCCAGTTGAGATTGCAGTTGAGAAAGAGTTGGGATTTTCGGGCAAAGGCGATATTGAAAAATATGGAATCGCCGCCTTTAACGATAAATGTCGCGAATCAGTTACCCGACATGTAGATGCCTTCACCGCTATGACTGAGCGAATGGGTTTCTGGGTTGATTTCGATCAGGCGTACTGGACGATGGCGCCTGAATATGTGGAGAGCGTTTGGTGGAGCCTTAAGGAGATTTGGAAGAAAGGGTTATTGGTTCAAGATCATCGCGTTGCACCTTATTGCCCGCGTTGTGGAACTGGGCTATCCGATCACGAATTGGCACAAGGTTATGAGACCGTCGTTGATCCATCGGTCTATGTTCGTTTCCCAATCACATCTGGTGAACTAGCAGAGCTAGGTGCATCGCTCTTAGTCTGGACCACAACTCCTTGGACCTTGGTTTCAAATACAGCAATTGCCGCTCACCCGGATGTTGATTACGTTGTCGTGAAGACGGTTCTAGAAGATAAATCCGAAGTTCTTGTCGTTGCCGAGCCACTTCTATCTGCAGTGGCTGGAGAACAGACAATTCTCAAGACACTTAAAGGTAGCCAGCTAGAACGCACCACCTACAAGCGTCCATTTGATTACATCGAGATTCCTGATTCGCACTTTGTTGTTCTTGCAACATACGTGACAACTGAAGATGGAACAGGCTTAGTGCACCAATCCCCTGCATTCGGCGCCGACGATTTACAGGTCTGCCGCGCTTATGGTCTACCCGTAGTTAATCCAATCGCTCCCGATGGAAAATTCTTGGCTGATGTTCCAGTAGTTGGTGGAATCTTCTTCAAAGAGGCCGATAAGCCACTCGTTAAAGAACTCAAGGCATCAGGTGCGCTCTACAAGCATGTTCCATACGAGCATCCATATCCGCATTGCTGGCGTTGCCACACAGCTCTGATCTATTACGCACAACCTTCTTGGTATATCCGAACAACCTCAATCAAGGATGAATTGATTCGTGAGAATCAAGCAACTGATTGGCACCCAGAAACAATCAAAACAGGTAGATATGGCGATTGGCTCAATAACAATATCGACTGGGCGCTATCGCGAAATAGATTCTGGGGAACGCCGCTACCAATTTGGCGTTGCGAAAACAAGCATGAAGTCTGCGTTGATTCGCTCAAGGAGCTAGGCGCTCTCGCCGGTCAAGAGTTGAGTAACCTCGACCCACATCGCCCATTTGTTGATGACATCACCTTTGCTTGCGTCGAATGCTCGAAAACAATGGTGCGCGTACCAGAAGTAATCGACTGTTGGTATGACTCAGGTGCAATGCCTTTCGCGCAGTGGGGCTATCCACATAAGCCAGGTTCAGTTGAAAAATTTAAGGCGGCCTACCCTGCTGACTTTATCTGTGAGGCTATCGATCAGACTCGCGGTTGGTTCTACACCTTGATGACTATAGGAACTCTCGTCTTTGATAAGAGTTCATATAAGAGCGTTCTCTGTCTGGGACATATTCTCGATAAAGATGGCCGCAAAATGAGTAAGCACCTTGGCAATGTTCTTGAACCAATGTCGCTCATGGATCAACATGGCGCAGATGCAGTCCGTTGGTACATGTTGGCTGCTGGCTCACCATGGTCTGCCCGCCGCGTTGGCCATGATGCCATCTCTGATGTTGTCCGCAAGACGCTTCTTACCTACTGGAACACCATCTCTTTCCATGCGCTCTATGCAGAGGCATCAGAGTTTGATTTGTCGCAGAGCCCAGCTATCGCAGATCGGACAATTATGGATCGCTGGATTTTGAGCGAGCTTAACTCCCTCATTAACACCGTCGATAAGGCGTACGCAGACTTTGATTCACAGACAGCAGGAAGAGAGTTAGCTAAATTTATTGATGATCTCTCTAACTGGTATGTGCGCAGATCTCGCCGACGCTTCTGGGATGCAGATGCATCAGCTTTAGCCACTTTGCATGAATGTCTTGTAACTCTGACGCAGCTACTTGCGCCGATGGTTCCCTTTATTGCAGAACACACATGGCAGGTATTGGTTCGCCCAGCCGACAAGGGCGCTGCCTCATCTGTACATCTGACCGATTTCCCTATCGCTGACCGCGCACTGATTGATCCAACACTCAACAAACAAGTGGCAATGACGCGTCGCGTTGTTGAGTTAGGAAGAGCAGCTCGCGCAGAATCTGCAATCAAGATTCGCCAACCGCTACAGCGCGCTCTGATCTCAGCCCAAGGTTGGGCACAACTGCCTGAAGATATGAAGGCGCAGATCTCTGATGAACTCAATGTCGCAGATTTGCAAGATATTGCTAGCGCAGACGGTGATCTCGTAGATGTCTCTGTGAAGGCAAACTTCAAATCACTTGGCGCAAAGTATGGAAAGGCCGTTCAGGATGTTGCCAAGCTGATCGCTGCAGCTGAACCCACAGCCCTCGTAAAGGGGTTACGCGCAACCGGTTCTGCGACTTTAGGTTCTTTTGAAATCGAGCTCGAAGATTTAGTAGTCACCGAAGTTCCGAAGTCGGGTTGGATGGTTGCTAGCCATGACGGCGAAAGCGTCGCCCTTGATTTAGCGCTGACTCCTGAACTGATTGCTGCTGGAAACATCCGCGAAGTCATCCGCCTTATTCAAGAACGACGTAAGAGCGATGGCTTTGAAATCTCAGATCGCATTCACGTGCGTTGGAACGCACCAGCTGAGTTGCAAGAGACTATTCGCAGCGCTGCTTCACATATCTCTGATGAAGTCCTTGCCATCTCTTTCGAGTACGACGCAGAGGTTGCGCAAGAAGATAACGAATTTAGCGTTGGCGTATCTCTAAAAAAGTAGCTTAGAGAATAATGCGGATTGCAGCTTGTGCGATATTTGCTGCAATCAAGAGAACGATAAATGAGAGGTCTAGCGCCACGCCGCCGATTCGTAGTGGTGGTACAAAGCGCTGGACATATCTCATTGGTCGATCTGTAATTGAGTAAACAATCTCAAATACGGCGAGCAAGAAAGAATTTGGACGCCAGTTGCGGGCGAACATACGCGCATAATCAATAATGATGCGAGCAAAGAGTGCAAGTTTGAAGAGTCCAATAAGTTGGACGAGAACTGATTCAAGCATCTAGATAATCAGCTCTGATTGAAGAATGTTGCTTGAGCAGCAGTCTTATCTTCATTGCTTACATTTACATTTGCTGGTGAGAGCAAGAAGACCTTGAGGCTGATACGTTCGATTCGTCCATGAAGACCAAAGACAAGTCCGCTTGCGAAGTCAACGAGGCGCTTGCGCTCTCCTTCCTCCATGTCATCAAGGTTGATGATGACCGGATTTCCTTCGCGGTAGTACTCGCCAACTTTGCGAGCCTCAGAGTAAGAACGTGGTTGCAAGGTAATGATGTTGTAAGGAGATGAATCTTCGATCAGTGCAGGTTGTACTGAAGTAGCTGCAACCGGCGTTGGATGTGAACCGAGAACGGTTACTCCAGTGCGATCGCGAGTAGGGCGCGCGACTGCCGCACGTGCTGGCGTTTGCGCCGATGCAGTCTCTTCATCGGTATCGACGAGGCCCAAGAAGCCCATCATTTTATTGAGTGCTGACATGAGGTAAAGGTTACTAGCGGTAGGTACGAGAGCCGAGGATTGAACTACCTACCCTGATATGTGTCGCACCATGGTCGATAGCCACTTCAAAGTCTCCTGACATTCCTGTAGAGAGCGATTGTGCATTCGGAAAATTGCTCAGGAAACGTTGATGGACGCTATAAATCTGAGAAAAAGCTTCGGCTGGAATAGCGCTTACTGGTGGGACGCACATCAAACCCATTAGCTCCAGATTGGGCGCAGCAACTACGACCTCTGCCAGTGCGGCTAACTCAGATTCAATCACTCCTCCCCTGTCTGGATCGCCATCTAGTGAGAGCTGCAAAAAAACTTCGATAGGACGCACTGCTCGCTGCCCCAATTTGAGTGCATGTTCGGTGCTATCGAGTGAGTGAATCACATCAGCCCATTGCACAATATCTTTTATCTTGCGGCTCTGAATTCCACCCTGAAAATGCCAGGTCGCTGGAACTGCCACCGCTTTGACTTCACCTTCTTCCGTTCGATTCTCGCCAAAGTTTTCAACGCCCAACTCTTTCAAAATTTGAACATCGCTTACCGGATAGGTCTTTGTTACAACGATGAGAGTGACATCAGAGCGAGTGATGCGCTCCTGAACTGAGGCGAGATTGGCAGCAAGTTCTTCGTTTCGGGTCATAGCCAAACAATCCCGGCTTGTCGCCCTGTCACGCCATCTCGGCGATACGAGAAAAGATTGCTGTCTTCAGCAGTGCAGCCGTTTTCAAAGCTGACTGAGATGCCTTCTGCAAGTAAGACTTTCTCGAGCGCCGCTGGTAGGTCTAAGGAAAGCGTTCCAGAGTGCGTTTTCGCTGCCGCTGATGGGTGAAGAGCTGTTACCTCTGCAAACATCTCCTCTGAAACTTCGTAGCAGCGACCACATATCGAGGGCCCCATAATTGCCGAAATCTCTCTTGCTCCAATCTCGCGCATTGCAGAGATTGCATTGAGCGTCACATCGTTGACTAAACCTTTGCGACCTACATGCACTGCAGCGACGGCAACTTTGGAGATAAGTAAGAGCGGAATGCAATCTGCCACCATGACCGCAAGTGCCACTCCTGGAATACCTGTCACCAGAGCATCCGCTGTTGGAGGCTCTTCAGTTACGGCCTCAATAATCACGGTTCGATTTCCATGAACTTGTTCCATATATTGATGGAGTCCAACTTGGCTTCCAAGAATTTCTCTATTCTCACGGACAAGGGTTGGATCGTCTCCAACGTGAAGAGCTAGGTTGAGAGAAGAAAACGCACCGGTGCTAACTCCACCGGTGCGATTGGTAAATCGAAACCCCATTTACTTCATGAAGTCTGGGACATCAATTTCATCCTCAGAGATAAGCTCTTCAAAGGTGATGCGCTTACGAGGTGCTGAAGAATCTAGGTCTAAAGCAACTGAGAGTGGGTCATTAGATGGAATTGGGTCTGCTACTCCACCTAAAGTGCTGGCGTTAATCACCGGCATCTCAACCTTCTTCGGTTCGCCCCCTGCAAATCCCGCTGCGATTACGGTGATGCGGACTTCATCACCCAGGGCATCATCGATTGTTGTTCCAAAGATGATGCGCGCATCTGGATGTGCTGCAGCTTGTACAAGTTCGCAGGCTTCATTGATTTCAAAGAGTCCAAGATCTGAACCACCTGCAACCGAGAGAAGGACGCCCATAGCGCCATCAATAGATGCTTCAAGTAGTGGGCTGGAAATCGCAAGCTCTGCAGCACGGGTTGCGCGATTCTCTCCTCGTGCAGAACCGATACCCATCAAAGCAGAACCTGCATCTGTCATCACAGTCTTTACATCTGCAAAGTCAAGGTTAATAAGTCCTGGTTGCGTAATGATTTCAGTAATTCCCTGAACGCCTGAAAGGAGAACTTGATCTGCGCTCTTAAATGCATCAACTGCAGTAATTGCACGATCTGAAATTGCAAGAAGGCGATCGTTTGGAATAACAATAAGTGTGTCAACCTGCTCACGAAGAAGTTCAATTCCTTCATCTGCTTGACGAGTACGAATCTTGCCTTCGAAAGAGAATGGCTTGGTGACAACGCCGATTGTGAGAGCACCAAGATCACGTGCAATCTTTGCAACGATTGGAGCGCCACCTGTACCTGTGCCGCCACCTTCTCCTGCAGTAACAAAGACCATATCCGCACCGCGAAGAATCTCTTCAATTTCTTCAGTGTGATCAATTGCTGCTTGTCTTCCTTTTTCTGGAGCAGCGCCTGCACCTAAACCTTTTGTCGATGCGCGACCAATATCTAATTTCACATCTGCGTCACTCATTAACAAGTGTTGTGCATCTGTGTTGATAGCGATGAACTCAACGCCTTTTAATCCGACGTCAATCATGCGATTGATTGCATTTACTCCGCCGCCGCCGATTCCAACAACCTTGATGACAGCTAAGTAATTCTGTGGTGCAGCCACGTGAGTCCCCCTTTAGAACTGTAAACCTCAACTTGAGAATTACATTTCTACTCTCTTTAATGGCGGCAACGTATGCGTATTAGCATCGGTAATCAAAGACCGCCACGAACTAATTTTTATCGCAATTACTACTACTTAACGATAGGTGCATGCGGTGCACTGACATCAATTCGTCGAATGTTTTTATTTTCTGGAAGCGCTAAAAGTGCATCAATTACTTGCGATTTCAATTCATTCTCTTCATTTGGACCCCAGAGGATCTGCAATTGCTTCTGCTCACGCATCACCTTCAGCGAGAAGTTTGATTCGTTATAGGCAGCAAGGCTCAGTACATCGTCTCGAATCGACGCTGGAAGGTTTTGAAAGAGATTGATTGCGACCAGCCCTAGCTCTGGGGTCGAGGCCGAGACTCGAGGTAGTTCTGCACTGGTAAAGCCAGGCAACTCGAAGACCTTTCCTGATGCATCCAGGACCTGGCTATTGAAGTAGGCCGTTGGGGTACGAGGCGTGATATCTACCAACACCTCACCCGTAATCCAATTGCGTGAAATCTCAGCGCTTTCCACCCAATCGATATCTGAGATTCGATGAGAAATGGCGCGTGGTTCTACTCGAGCCAACTTATCTCCGGCGCGCAGATCGGCGACCTTTGAAATAGTTTCTTTGCTTGCAGCAGTAGGTGCGCCATTGATTGTGATTGATGAAACGGTCAAGATGTTTGACCAAGCAAGTAGGTAGGTAAGGCCAGCGAAGAGCGCCACTACAAGAGCGGCGACTATTGGGAACTTTTTTACTTTACGCAAAGCGACGTTGCAGCCCTTCGGCGATAATCGGGGCAAGTGAATTCACATCGCCTGCGCCGAGGGTAATAATCACGTCACCTGGTTGCGCCATTTCAATTATTCGGTCAGAGGCCTGAACAAAGTTGGGCAGATAATGTCCGCGCTCCATCTTGGCAGCGATGAGTTCAGATGTAACACCGTGAATAGGTTTCTCACTTGCTGCATAGATTTCAAGGAGGGTGACATCATCAGCTAAATCTAAGGATGTAGCGAAACCATCGAGGAATGCTTGGGTGCGTGAATAGCGATGAGGTTGGAAGATTACCAATACGCGACCATCGCCGGCATAGCGACGAGCTGCTTCTAAAGTAACTCTTATCTCTGTTGGATGATGTCCATAGTCATCAATAATTCGAATTCCATGCTCTGTAGCTTTGAGTTCAAAGCGACGTCCAGCTCCGCGAAAGTTGTGGAGGCCATCCAAGAGTTGGTGTACTGGCAATTGCAGCGCCATACCCATAGCAAGGCAGCCGGCTGCGTTAAGGAGATTATGGTGACCAGGAACTTGTAGCTCTAGGGTGCCTACAGCTCTGCCCTTCCACATCACGCGCGCAGTTGAACCCATCGCTTTCAGTGCAATCTGATCGAGGGCGAGATCAACACCATCGGAAGTTCCATACGAGATAGGTGTGCAGGATAGGCGCGATTCACCAAGTCGCTTTGCGCCAGCATCATCGGCGCAGTAGACCAAGAAACCATCAGGAGAAATAGTCGCTGCAAATGAATCAAAGACTTCGGTAACTGCCTCAGGAGTATGGAAGAAATCAACGTGGTCATGCTCAATATTGGTGACGATTGCTGCAAGCGGTTGGTACTCCACAAACGATCCATCTGATTCATCTGCCTCAGCCACAAAGAAATCTCCGGTACCGCGATGGGCATTGGAACCTGAAGCAGTCAACGTTCCACCAATTGCAAATGAAGGATCTACTCCACAGGCCTGCAGCGCCACCGTCATCATGGAAGAAGTTGTTGTCTTGCCATGGGTTCCGGCAACGGCGATGCTGCGAGATCCCTTCATTAGAAGGGCAAGCGCTTGGGCGCGAGTCAGAATCGGAATCGAACGTTCGACTGCATATGCCATCTCTGGATTAGTTGCAGAAATGGCAGTCGAATAAATGACAACATCTGCACCTTCGACATTTGCCGCCTCATGTGTTGCTGACACCTTGGCGCCCAGCGCTGTTAAGGCAGTAAGTACTGAAGAATCTTTCGCATCAGAACCGCTTACGCTAATTCCATCAGAGAGCGCGATGCGCGCAAGGCCGCTCATGCCAGATCCGCCAATTCCTATGAAGTGGATTCTCTTGCCTTGCAGCGTCTGCACTTACTTACCTCCAGAGAGCGCGTAATCCATCAACGCCACAATCTTAGTTGTTGCTTCAATATCGATAGTTGAACCAGAAATCGGAGCAGCGCTGCTCTGCGCAAGGAGGCGACGCAGATTCTGATTCATCCACTCTGCTGAAAATCGCGCTTGCGGCAGAATCTCTGCTCGTCCTTGTGAAACAAGTGAGGCGGCGTTGAGATTCTGTTCTCCATTACCGATGGGAAGAGGAATAAAGAGCGCATATCTACCTAAGGTATTCACTTCGGCGCAGGTGACCGCTCCACTTCGAGCAATGATGAGATCAGCTGCTAAATATGCCGTTGCCATATCGGAGATGTAGTTAACGGCCTTATATCCACTATCTGATTCCGGAAGAGCGTTACGGGCGCCCACTCCATGGAGGATGTTTACACCCATATCGTTGAGTGCTTGCCGAGAATGGTTGATGACTTCATTGATTGCAGCAGACCCTTGAGAGCCGCCAAAGATAAAGACCAACGGTGCTTGCTGATCAAAACCGAGGGCCGCTTTAGCAGCCTGTCGAGCACCACTCCAATTGCTTTGAGCGCTCTCGTAAGCGCTAGCAATATTCTCTTTCAGCGGCAGTCCAGTCAAAAGTGATTTCTTAAGAGATCCACTCTCAACAGGATGAGCGACGGCGGTGTAGCGAGTAAAGAGTGCGCCTAAGCGATTTGCCAACCCTGGTCTGGCATTTGCTTCATGAATCACAAATGGTGTTCGCGTAAGGGCGGCAGCTAAATATGCAGGCGCTGAGACATATCCCCCAAAGCCAATGACCAGGTCTGCGCCCTTTATCGCTTTCATGGATTGAGAAATTGCGCCAACGAGAGTGAATGGCAGAGTTAAAAACTTAAGTGAGATGCGACGTGGCACAGTGACTTTGGGAATAAGTGTGAGAGCAAATCCGGCGGCCGGAACAAGTGATGTTTCAAGCCCTGCCTTTGTACCCAGAAAGGTTATGTGCGAATCAGGATGGGCCAATTGCCAACGCCGCGCAACTGCGAGAGCAGGTTCGATATGTCCTGCTGTACCGCCGCCGGCAACGATGATGCGGTTCATGCGCCTTTTCGCTTCACAATCTCTTTACGTACTTCAGGATCACGTAGCGCAGCTCCTGCCACAAAACCAATAGCGCAAAGGGATGCAACGAGGGCAGATCCTCCGTATGAGACAAGAGGAAGCGTCACGCCAACCACTGGCAAGGTGCTCGTTGCAGATCCAATATTGAGAAATGATTGCGCCATAAACCAACAAGCGATTCCTGCACACGCGTAGCGAATCATTGGCTCTTTGGCGCGAAGTGCGATGCGGAAGATGGAATAGATGAGTGTTCCTAAGAGAGCGAGAACTGCGAGCGTTCCGACTAAGCCAAGTTCTTCACCGATGACAGAGAAGATGAAGTCTGTATGCGCATCAGGGAGATTTCCCCACTTCTGCCTACTGCCACCGAGACCAACTCCAAAGAGTCCGCCGGTTGCCAGACCGAGCAAGCTATGAGCCGGTTGCCATCCAGCAAGTTTGTAATCCTCAGGTGCAAATGGGTTAAGGAATACTAAAAATCTTTGGGCGCGGTAATCCGATGTTGCAATCAGGAAAGCTAGCGCGAGGGCGGCTGCAGCTGTAGCCCAGCCAAGAATGCGTAATTTGATGCCGGAGACAAAGAGCATGCCTGCCAAGATTGCTGCGATTACTGATGTCGTTCCGAGATCGCGGCCGGCCATAACCAGAACCATGACAATCAGGAAGCCTGGTGCAAGTAGGGCGAAGACATTGACGTTAAATCTGCCAGCGCCCTCTTTTCTCGCCAATAGTCGGCTCGCCCAGAGGATCATCAGAAATTTTGCAAATTCACTTGGTTGGATATCGATAACTCGCAGGTCAATCCAGTTGGTATTTCCTTTAACAGTCTTTCCGACCCCTGGAATCAGAAGAATACTGAGAGAAA
>JACCDV010303129.1_pt1 | contig 23947 bp, 34 predicted proteins | sample 7446131 | NCBI WGS metagenome assembly JACCDV01 (sample SAMN15323448, study PRJNA562643) | freshwater metagenome | isolation source: river surface water | place: USA:Blue River Watershed | collected 2017-08-17
AACCCCTGATTTTGCCCTCAAACCAAACCCCCTTGGGCGCCTTGCCCGCCCGCTTTCGCCGCCAGCGCGTTTTGATCGTGGGCTGTGGCGACGTGGGCCTGCGCACGGCGGGTCAATTGGGCGCGCCGCAAAGTCAGCGTGTGCGCCTCATGGCCCTGACTTCTTCACCCGAACGTGTGCGTTTGCTGCGGGCTTGCGGCATCACCCCTTTGCAAGGCAATTTGGACGATCCGGCCAGTTTGAAACGCTTGGGAGGCATCGCACAACGGGTGATCCATCTGGCCCCGCCCCCCACCGACCGCCAAGGTGCCTCAGATCGCGACCCACGCAGCTTGGCTTTGGTGCGCGCTTTGCGTTTGCGCACGCCGCCACAGGCGCTGGTCTATGGCTCCACCACGGGCGTTTATGGCGATTGCGGTGGTCAGCGGGTGAATGAAACCCGTACCGTGAATCCCCATACGCCCCGAGCCCAGCGCCGGGTCGATGCCGAAAACCTGATGCGTTTTTTGGGGCGCAGCGGCGTTCGGGTGAGCGTGTTGCGCATCCCCGGTATTTATGCCCCTGACCGCGAAGGCGGCACGCCCCGCGAGCGCCTGCAAAGGGGCACGCCCGTGCTGGTGGCCAAAGAAGACGTGTTCACCAACCACATCCACGCCAACGATTTGGCACGCGCCTGTGCGGCGGCCTTGTGGCGCGGCAAGCCCCAGCGGGTGGTCAACGTCACCGACGACACCGATTTGAAAATGGGCGACTACTTTGATTTGGCCGCCAGCCTTTATGGTTTGCCCAAACCGCCCCGTATTTCTCGTGACGATGCCAACACCGCGCTGCCGCTGATGCTGCTGAGCTTCATGAGCGAGTCCCGGCGGCTGGACAACACGCGCATGAAGCAGGAGCTGCGTCTGCAGTTGCGTTATCCGCATGTGCGTGACGGCTTGAGCCCGCAGGGCGCTTTGTTTTCGGCGGCCTCATGAATTCCTTGCGCATTGACAAGTGGCTGTGGGCGGCCCGTTTGTACAAAACCCGCAGCCTGGCCAGCGAGGAGATCGGCAAGAACCGTGTCCAGGTCAACGGCCAGGACGCCAAGCCGTCCAAAGAAGTCAAACCCGGCGACACCGTGTGTTTGCGCCAAGGCGCGGTGGAGCGCACAGTTGTGGTGCAAGCTTTGAGCGGCGTGCGCGGCCCGGCTCCAGTGGCGCAGCTGCTGTACTCCGAAACGCCAGAGAGCATCGAAGCCCGGCAAAAAGCCGCCGAGCAACACCGCCTGGCCCGCGAACCCGCGCTCAGCATCGAGCAAGGGCGCCCCACCAAACGCGACCGCAGACAGATTGAGCGCAACTGGAACGACCGCTGGAGTGCGGGGATCGATTGAGGGGGTGGTGGGCTATAGAAGCGCTGCGGAGTCCTGAAGTCAAAAACGCTTCTAGTGCGGCGCTTCCTCATATAGCCTAGCGAGAACCGCCTGCATTTCTTTTGGCAGGTAGGCCCAGGCTTCAACGGCGTTGGCATTTGGTATGCCGTGCAGGGCTTCCGCAATACCACCAGCAATGGCCGCAATGGTGTCGCTGTCACCACCGATAGACACCGCATTACGAATGGCGTCTTCATAGCTGGTGCTTTGCAGGGCGCAAATGATGGCCTGAGGCACGGAACCGGCCGCTCTTTCGGTCCGGGTATAGGTGGGGCGAATGTCGTCAGGCGTGGTGCTCAGGTCGTAGCTAAACCGTTTAGTCAGTTGCGCTGCGATAGTTTGCGTTGGCGTCTTGTGTCGTGCCCAAAAGATGGCCAGAGCCACCGCACGGGCTGAAGCGATGCCCTCAGGGTGGTTGTGGGTGATGGCCGAGGCAGCATCGGCCCCCAGCCAACCACATCATCTTCGCTGGTGGCCAACAGACCCACAGGGCTGATGCGCATGGCCGCACCGTTGCCCCAGCTTCCGTAAGGCTGTGGGTTGTCGTCCATGAACCATTCGGCAAAGCGTTTGCCCCATCCACCGTTTTCAGCATAGCGGCGACACCATTTGATAAGAGTGGCTTTTGGGTCTGTGCCGCGAACCAAGGCATCGGCAATCGCCACAGTGCAAACCGTGTCATCGGTGAACCGGGCTTGTAGGTGAAAGAGTGGTACGAAGTTCTTGCTGCGGTGGTTTTTGAATTCGTAGACCGAGCCGATGATGTCGCCGATTACCGATCCAAGCATGTGAGGAGTCCGTTAAAAAACAAAGGCCGCATTAATGCGGCCCTTGTACGAATCCCAGCATGGTATATCTGAGACCGCTACCGCATCGATTATTTCGGCGTTGGGGCATCAGCCGTCAAGCAAGAACGTCTAAATTGTAGTGGGGGAGGGCCAAAGTTGTTGCAGCAAATTCATGGTGAGGGCATAAATACCCGGCACCCGTTCTTCGCTTGGACCTGCTACGTTCAGACTGTGTAAATTCAGTTCAGTCCACCAAGCTTTGACTTGTCTGGTCTGCAAGTGCCAATCTTTGCTGAGGTCAACCAGTTGAACTGGCTTTTCCATTTCGTCCGCGAATCGCAAAGTCAGCCGAGTTCCACCTACCAACGGCCCATGGTGAATGATCAGCGTGGCATCGGCGTCACGCACGTTCATGCGTGTGCGTTGGCTATAGCCGGTGGCTTCGGTTTCTTTCAACTTGTAGCGTTCTGGTAGTGGGCCATCATGTGCAGTTCTCCCATGTGGACACCAGCCTCCGTGTGCCATGCCGCTCGAAATCGCCCAGTCGAGAGCGGCGCGGTCGACGCCGGTTTGTCCCCCTGACAGTATCAGCTGAGGTGCCATGCAGTTGTTTTTTGTGAGCATGATTAGATTGACGTAACCGCAGTGTCTATTTGTCCTGGGCATCCTGACGTTGCCGGATTTGGTCAGCCTCGATTTCAGGAAGTAAGTTGCGCACGGCAGTTTCATACTGCTGACGGTCAAATACGAATGGACCGAGAGCGGTGTGGTCCCATTCACTGGCGCAGCCCTTGGCTTTATGCCAGTTCAGAAAGCGAGACCAGCAAATAACGTCTTCAGATAGGCTGACCCGCGCGGTCAATGGCCAGCAATCGGGAATGCCACAGTGGCAGCCCAGCAACATGCACTCTTCTGTTTTGAGGCGTTGAATTTCGCAATACACATCGCACAACCAGTCGTAGTCACCGGCAATGTCCGGTTTGCCTTCAAGTTCTGCAAAAGGCAGTTCAACTGGCCGCACAAGGTCAATCAGTGAATGGCCGTTGATGAAAATTTGAAGTTCTTTGCGCCGACCGAGGTGGTCTTCCTCTCTGTCATGCCATTGCAGTTCTATGTGGTCCATCGTCTGTCCTCCGTTTCTTATTTGTATTTCTGGTGAGGCTCAGGAAATGAGCCTCACCTTGCTTTCTATGACCAGCACAGCCGGTAGTTCAATGTCTCTGCCTGAAAAGTTAGAACCCTTCCCTCAACCAGTTTTGCAACTGCCACTCCGAAAGCATCTCGAGTAGAGGTAGCCAGATCAGACGGTTGTTGCGTACACAGCCTAGTTCTAGCTTCCCACCACTCTGGCGCACTGCAACGCAGCGGCCTTTAGCGGTGTTAAGGGGTTTCTTTGCCCAGCGCTCCTGATACGGCGTGTGTCCTTTGGTGGCTGCTTTGGGGGCAGGGTGGGCTTGCTCCAGCGGGGCTTCAACCCAAACCATGGCGTGTGGTGTGCGGATGTACATCCAAGACTCCTTCAAATGTGCTTAAGCCTTCCGCCGCGACATGCGGGGATCGGTTATGCAATCTGATAAAGAAATGGATCAGGTCATTGAGTTTTTTTGTTGTCGTATTGAAGGAGTGAATTAGTGGCGGCAAGTGGGCAGGAACAACATTCGCAATCCTGGCCAGACATTCTTTTGGTGGTTATTGGCCTCATCCCTACTCAGTCATTCGCGCTGTTTTGACCGCCCTATTGGAGCTTGTAAGACTATTTTTTAAGTGCCCACTTTGTGCCACAAGTCACTCAGTTTGCCCATGATGCTGGTGGTCTTCTTGCGGTCCAGCTCCAACACATGGTCAAGTCCATATAGACTTACGCACAACAGCCGGTCGATGTAATCTGACTTGCTGATGCCCAGCTCATGGCATTTACGAGCCAAGTCAAATTTCAACTCGTCAGTGAACCGGGCTTTGACTTCGGATGATCGCTTGCCCGGCATAGCGCTACGACTGAACAGTGTTTCGTCTTTCATTGGCTTTTTATCTACTTTGTAGATGCCGTTCATTCTTCTGTGTGCCAGCCGCACTCGTGGCATGACCAGATGATTTCACCTTTTGGGTCAATAGGGATAGAAGATAAGCATTGGGGGCAATCCATCCAGCCCTTACGTGACCTTGGTGGACGCGTAGTACGTTGTCTCTCTGGCTTGATTGGCTTGTGAGCATGCTGGACTCGATCAAATGCCACATCAATTTCAAGCAGTCTTTGGGCCTCAGTAAAAAATTCGTCATCGGACGATATACCATTGAAGTAGTTTGAAAATGCGATGCGAAATTCAAGGAAGGCTTTCGCAATCGGCGAGTGCCTGCGCATCTCTAAATTTAGCCCTGGTGCAAAGTAACTGATTGGCCTTGCATCCTTACTGACGTGTTGCGAGGTACTACCATCAGGGGAAACCTGAAACTCTGCCTCGCAAAATGAACAAGTCAGCTTGGCATGCGGCAATGGGCAAAACGAAACTACTTGCCCACATGAGCTGCAAACGCATTTAGCGGAAACGCGTGCGTGGTCTTTTTTTTGAATGTTCAGTAATTCGCCGATAAGCAGCTCTAGTGGCGCATTGACGAACTCTTTTTTTGGACTCTCCTTGAGTTTTTCGACACGCTTAAAAAGTGCTTGCTCACATCCTTGTGAGTCGAGAACGGCTACGGCATAAATAAGCTGGAAAAATCCAATTTGGCCGGTGTGCCGCTTCTGTGCCGTATTCAGAGAGTTGACGCGTTCCTCAGGCGTTTTCTCTGTGTACCCAACTTTGTAAATGTCCTCTTTGTGGATGTCGTTTCTTGCGATGTAAACCCACCCGAGCTGGTTATATCCACGCTCAAAGTGCCCTGGCGGTTGTTTCTTTCTAGCCATAAATTACTTGCCAAACTTTTCACGGCAAAGACGAAGCCCTGTGTTCTCGCCTTGGATCGAGGGAGCCTATGCAGCTTCTTTTTGGCAAGATGCATAACTAGATTTTTCTTAATTTAATTTATTTGATGCAATCAAATACCCATTGACGGGAACCGTATGGCGTTTCGCTCAACCTTGCATGACGACCAAACTTTGAGCATTGCTCTTGCGCAAGGGTAAGCGCACCAGCTGCATCTCTTGGGTGTGCATTAACGATGGCCGTGCGTTCATTGCTTGCTACAACCTCTGCCGCACAGCCAGAGAGTGCAATTGCGGACGTTAGGAAAATGGAGGTGAAAATTCTGTTCATGAGACAATTAATTTTAAATTTTAAGTATACATTTTTTCGGATTTATGTATTTTTCAGATGGGTCTAGTCATCTCTTGATAGTTCATTTGGAACTAAGCGCTTTCCAGTGGGTGAGGGGGTTACCAACCCCTGGGGTCATATTGCAAATTGCTGGCACTCTAGCGCTGTTATCCACAAAAGAACCCAGCTTGGGAACAACCGTTTAATGATTTCTACGCCACTGTCTGAGATGTCGGATAGTTATTGCCGACAAGATGCCAACTAGTGCAAAACCCCGTACCGGTGGCTACACAGTGGCTATATGGCGACAGACAAGAAAAAAGGCCAACCTGTGAGGGTTGGCCTTGATTCGCTTGGAACCCGCATGAATGCAGGGTTTCTGATGATGGTGCCCGGGGCCGGACTCGAACCGGCACGCCTTGCGGCGGGGGATTTTGAGTCCCCTGAGTCTGATATTTTGGATTGTTGATCTTTGTCGATACAATCAACGAAAATAAACTTCCTGAGAGTGAAATGTGGTTCTGAGTGCTAAAAATTGCGTTGATCAATGTTCTTGAAAATTGATCCCAAGGGGAAGCATGGGGGAAGCATGGCCCGACAAGTGGCACTTTCAGACTGACAACGAGAACCATGGCACGACCACCAAAAACAGCGAACGACCTGGACAAGCCAATTCGGCTGACCATCCCAGCCATCGAACGTTTGACGTGCCCACCTGGCCGCGAAAAAGCATTCTTGAAGGATCTCGGTGTGCCCGGCCTGAAGGTGCGTGTGACTGCTGCGGGGGCCAAGAGCTTTGTTTTTCAAAGCAAAGTTGGGGGCACTACGATGACGCTCACGATTGGGCCTTGTAGCGCCTGGTCTATCGAGCAGGCCCGTGATGAGGCTATGAAGCACCGCATAGCTTTGAACCGTGGGGACGATCCCAGAGAGATTGACCGAGCCAAGGCAGAGGCCAAAGCCCGGGTTAAAGCCGAAAAAGAACGCGCCGCCAAATTCACCTTTGGCGCATTGATGGCCGATTACGCCAACGAACTGAACCGCCAGGGTAAGACCTCACACGCCAAGGTGAGGGGCATGGTCAAGCTACACCTGTCCGATGGCGCACCAAAGCTGGCAAACACCGCCGCCGCATTGGTGACCGCTGAACAAGTGGCCGACCTGCTGCGTGGTTTGAGTGAGGCCGGGAAAGAGCGCACCGCCGGCAAACTTCGCAGTTATTGCCGCGCCGCCTTTGAGATGGCCAGAACAGCCAAACTGAACCAGAAGGTGCCCGTGCACTTCAAAAGCTACGGGGTGCAACATAATCCCGCCGCTGAGACAGTGGCCATCAAGCTGGTGCCCGACAAAAAACCTTTGATGCCCGTGCACCTGCGACAGTATTGGCAAGCCATCGAAAAGCTGGAGGGGGTGCGGGGTGCCGTGCTGCGTTTGCATTTGTTGACAGGTGGCCAGCGCATCGAGCAACTGCGCCAGTTGGTCCGGTCCAACGTGGGGCAGGGCGTTATCACTTTGGTGGACTCAAAGGGGCGCACAGGCCACGAACCCAAAAAGCACAGCATCCCGCTGCTGACCGCTGCCCGCGAAGACCTGAACGCCTTGCTGGCGCTGAACCCGGGCGAGTTTCCTTTGTCGATCGACGGTGGCGAGTCGCCCGTGAGCGCCAAGGCGATTGCAGAGTGGGCCAAAGCCGCCGCCGCCGTAGTGGAATGGGCGCCGACCGATGAACCCGTGGGCCAGTTTCAGGCGAAGCGCCTCAGGTCTGGGGTAGAGACCGCATTGGCCAGTTTGCGCGTAAGCCAAGAAATTCGGGGGCGATTGCTGAGCCATGGCGTGACGGGCGTGCAAGCGGCCAGTTATGACGGTCACGATTACCGGCCTGAAAAGCTTGAGGCACTGGAGGCGCTGCACCGATTCCTGACCGAGACTACCGCGAACGTGGTTCACATTTCAGCGAGAGCCGTTGCATAGCGGTACGTTTTAAGATACCATCATGGAAACCCGAATCTACTCCGACAAGCAAGCGGCACAGCCTTTGGTTATGTGGCTTGCGGCCTTGAAAGACTTGCGGGCCAAAGCGCAAATTCAGGCGCGAATGGTTCGTGTGGCTGCTGGCAACTTTGGTGACTGCAAGCCCCTGCGAGATGGCGTGCAAGAACTGCGCATCGACTATGGGCCAGGGTACCGGGTGTATCTGAGCAGGCAGGGGCCGATTCTGGTGTTGCTGCTGTGTGGTGGCGACAAAGCCGACCAAAGTCGTGACATTGAACGTGCCATTGAATATCTGAAAGACTGGAAAGAAAGAGGCAAGCCATGACCGCACCCCGTGATGTAAGTTTTGACGACTACATGGTTGAATCCATGAAAGACCCCGTCCAAGCGGCTGCCTACATTGAGGCCGTGATTGACCTTGAAGACCCGGCCGCACTGCTGGTGGCACTGCGACACGTAGCCAAAGCGCACGGCATGGCAGAGGTGGCCCGCCGTGCTGATGTGGCTGATAAAAACCTTTTCAAAGCCCTGAGCGCCACCGGAAACCCCACATTGACCACGGTTCACAAGGTGCTCGCCGCCGTGGGCCTGCGCCTAAGCGTGGAGCCTTTGGCGGCTGCGTGAGTTTTCGCCCCAGCTAGGCCCGCTTCGAAACCGGGCCGAAAAGTCGGATACCTTCACCGACCTGCTGAGGCACCCATTTGAAGGGCACTTGAAGGAGTGCACACGATGACAGTTACAGAAGAAATCAACACATCACTTGAGCGCCTGGACGCCATGAGCACAAAGGCGGGCTTACCCATTGGAGGCGTGAACCGTTTGTTCAAGGCCGTTTTTGAACACCTTCAGGGTGGTGGTGACTTCGACGAATTTGCCCGGGATATTGCATCGATGCCGGTCAATGTGGAGCCCGGAAAGTCACGCCTTTTTGTTGACAAGCTATACGCTTCCGCTGCACGTTACGCGCAAGCCGCCAAACTATATGAGGCAGGAAACGAGCTTGCTGCCTGGCAGGCGATGTATTGCGCAAGTCTGGAGCATGGCGGGGCCGTGGCCATTCAAGTTGCCTCATTAGAGCGCGTGCACATTGGCAAAAAGAGAGGTAAAGCAGGAGCCGATGCGCTGCACGACAAGAAGGGTGGAAGCAGGGAAAAGATGGCGAAAATTCGGGCCATTTGGGCAAGTGGCAAGTACACCAGTCGGGCTATGTGCGCCGAGCAGGAGTGCGCCGCACTTGATTGGAGCTTTGATTCAGCAAGAAATGCACTGAAAGGAGTTCCCAAAGTAGTCAGGTAGGTGCGCCGCACAGCCTAGCAGGTGCGCCGCACTGGTAATTCACGCGGGGTGTTGGAAGCGAAAAAATTCAGCCATATCAACAAACCTGAGGGTTTCACAATGGCTGCAAAAGCTTTCAAACCTATGCCACTGGTGCTGGAGACGCGCTCAGCACTGCCAACATCTGAGGCCGCATATCACCTGAACCGTGCAGAACAGACGCTGCGAATCTGGGCATTGCAGAACAACGGCCCGGTCAAGTGCCTGCGTGTGGGTGGCCGTTTGCAATGGCCGGTTGCCGACATCAAGCGCGTGATGGGGGTGGCAGCGTGATCGTCATCACAAACCGCGGCCGCAGCCTAGTAAACCTGCCCGCAGCCTTCGATGGCCGAGACGCCATCGCACCGCCGGGCCATGCCCCATACCAAGAATCGGCCCCACAAAAAGCAAACGCCCCGGGCAAGGGGGCGTTTACAGGGACAACCGGCACGCAGCAAACCAAGGCGACCAGCCCCGCAATTGTCGCGCAGCACCGTCCATCCGACAAGCAATTTTCCACCGCGCAAGCCCAGGCCGCCAGGGCAGGCTTTGAGTTGACAACGAGCCACCACGATGAAACGGGCCTGACGCTTTGGCAGGTCGCCCGCTGGGGCCAGACCCGCCAATTTTCTGAATGGGGCGAGGTTTGCGCATTCGTCGCCCATATTGGGGGGTTCCGCCATGGCTAAAACCCGCCCTATTGAGGCCACCAGCCCCGAAAAAATCGCCTTGCTGGTGAGGCTATCCGAGGCACTGCCCGGCAATGCTGGTGCAAATCAGGCAACGCGCTTGCTGGAAGCCTTGAAGCACGGCCCGATCACCACGAACGAGGCACGCCGTTTTTTGGATGTGTTTGATCCGGCTGCCCGCGTGCGAGATCTTCGCCATAAACGCGGCCATGAGATCGAGACGCACCGCGCCCTGTCGGTCACCGAGCAAGGCGTGGCGCATCGTGTGGGTTTGTACGTGCTCAAGGGGGCCGTATGACCTTCACCGCCTTCAAACGCTTTATGCAGCGCGTGCTGACACCGACACCGCCCCTGTCCCGCTGCGTGGCCTGTGGCAAGCCCGGCCCCGCAGTTTGCCCAAGCTGCCAAAGGATTCATGACTACGTGCGCGAGGTCGAACAGCGCCAGTCATCTGGTTTGACAGGGAGGTCAGCATGACACCCACAGACCTGAATGAAGCGCCATACCCGCCTGAAATCAAGGCGCGTGGCTGGGGCTTTGACATCGACGTTGAACGCATCGAGGCCTCAGAAACATGGGCACTGGCAGGGCCTGAATTGCGCCCCTGGCTGCTCATGACCTGGATCACCGCGTGGCGCAGTCAGCCGGTGGGCACGATGCCTGCTGCACCCAGAGTGTTTGCCGCTCGAATTGGGATGCATTGGGTTCCATTCCAAGACGCTGCTGAGGTGCTGATGCGGGGATGGGTTCAACATGCCGATGGCCTGCTTTATCACCCCGTGATCACCGAGCGTGTTCTTGCCATGAGCGAGAAAAGGCTGAAAGACAGTGTGCGTGTGGCTACATGGCGTGCGCGTAACGCCCAACCCCGTTACACGTTACAGACGGGTGACACCGATGTAACAGACACCGGTGCAACGCGTGACCAACCTGTGAGTACGACACCCCTACCCCTACCCATACCCAATGGGGAGAGAGAGCAGGACAAGCCTGCGACTCGCTCCACGGGAAAAAGTTTGACGTTTGCCAAATGGTCTGAAGTTGAACGCGCTGAAGGCAGGAGTCTGATCGCTGATTGGAAGCCGCTTGCCGCTTATCAGGCCTCTACTGGTTTGCCTGATGAGCTGGTGCAGGTGGCATGGGAAGCGTTCAAAGACCGCTACACCAATTCAACAAACTACCGCGCCAAGAAGTACACCGACTGGCGCGATGTGTTCCTGAACGCGATCAAGGGCAACTGGCTTGGTCTATGGTTCATGCGTGATGACGTCTACGAGCTGACGACTGTTGGCAAACAGGCCGAGCGTGCACAGGCAACGAAGGTGACCGAATGACTGCGAACCTGTTTGACCACGATGCAGAGATGGGCCTGGTGGGCGGCCTGATGATGCACGGTGGAGCGCATTTTGAAGACGTGGCCCCACTGACCCCCCAAGACTTCAATGATGGCCGCGTGCGTGGGGTTTTTGCCGCCTTCCTGAACCTTTATCAATCGGGTCAGCCTGCTACCGTGCCCGATGTGGTCGCCGCCATTGGTGATCTTGACGCCGTGGGTGGTGCCGAGTTCGTCAACGCACTTGGCACACACTGGCCCGCCAAGAGCCGCATGGTCGCATGGGCAAAGACCGTGCGAGAGAAAGCGGCAACACGCCGCCTGCTGACCGCATTGAGCGAGGCGCAAGAGCTGGTGATGGGCGATGGTGATCTGACCGCCAAACTGGACCGAGTGCAAAGCCTGATTGAACCCGTGGCCGCTTCGCAGATTCGCAAGATGCCCCGCACGCTGGGTGACGTGGCATTGTTGCGAACCCAGCACTACGAAGACCTGAAGGCTGGCAAAGTGGAACCCGGCTGGCGTACCGGCATTGATGGGCTTGACCGCCTGTTGTCGGGTGGATTGCGTGCCGGCCGAATGGTGGTGTTGGCTGCCCGGCCCTCCGTGGGTAAAAGTTCGCTGGCGCAGTTCATCGCGCAAAACGTGGCCCGTGACGGCCGCAAGGCGCTGATTCTCAGTCAAGAGATGGCCGTCGAAGACTTGTCAGACCGTGCCTTTGCTGGCATGGCCCGCGTGGGCTTCGATGGATTGCTGACAGGTCAACTCAGCCCCGAAGAATGGAGCCGGATCAGCCACAGCTTAGAAGACGCGGCCATGAAAAACGTGATCGTGGACGACAGCCCGGCCCTTCGTTTGCCGGACATTCGCGCCAAAGTCAGGGCCGTCAAAGGCGTGCGCCTGGTCGTGGTCGACTACCTGCAACTCATGAGCGGTTCCAGCGACTCACCCAGTCGGAACAGCAACCGTGAAAGCGAAATTGCGGGGATCAGCCGGGGCTTGAAGTCGCTGGCCATGGAGCTGGGCGTTTGCGTAGTCGCCTTGTCGCAGTTGAACCGTGAAGCGGAGAAGAACACCGACAAGCGCCCGAATCTGTCGCACCTGCGTGAAAGCGGCGCGATTGAACAGGATGCCGATGTGGTCGCCATGCTTTGGCCCGTAAGGGAGTTTGAGGGCGGGGCCAAACTGATCGGTATGACCCTGGCCAAAAACCGCATTGGGCGCACCGGTGACGTGGCCTTGCACTTTGAGGGCAGGTTTCAGCATTGGGGCGAGTCCACCGAAAGCCTGAATCAGCCGGTGGCCGCACGAAAAGGGGGCATCCGTGATTGATGGCCAATCGGAAACTTCGCGCCATGACAGGGCAATGTGGCGGGTGTCCTGAAAAGCGCAACACCCATTGCCTGGCAGCCGCTGGACAATAAAGAACTGCAAACGGTGCCCAATCGTTAGCCGAACCCGATCCACCAACGGCCAGGCAAAGCGTGAAGGCACCCGGCAAAACGCCGCCGGTGGCGTGGGGCTTTGGCAAGGCCCCGAATTTCCTGAGCCGCCCGGGGGGACGCAGTTTGTAAGCCGTCCACGGTCCGCGCCACATTTCGGAAAACCACAAAAAATCGCTTCACTTGAAGGGTCACGATAAGGGTTTCACAACCAGAGTGATCCCATGCCAAACCCAAATCAAATCCAAGCCCTGAACCTTTTGCGCCGCCTACGGGCAGATCCCGCGTGCGAAGACGCTCGGAAAGCCGCTCAGGCCATTGTCGAGAAAGTTCAAGGGGTAGCCCTAGCCCTAACCGCTCAGGCCGTTCTACAGACCGCAATCGCAAGTTACCCTGATGAAAGCATTCGCGACGCCCTTAAACGGCTGGGTGAGGAAGTTGATCACTCGCGCAGGCAAGACCGACAGCTTCAAGCTTTTTTTGCCGACGCCATCAAGTCTGAAGAACAGCGACTGGCTCCATTCGATGCAGCTTGCACCACCCGCTTGGCGCAAATCCAAGATGCGATTGACGAGGCCCACCGAGACCACCGCTCAAAAATTCTTGGGCAAGACCGCGAAGAGCAACGATGGAGGGTATATGCGAATCGAGGCTTGAGCATTGAAGAAATCAAAGCGCTTGGAATCAATCCGCCAAACTATGACCGAGACTTAATCGCCGAGCGCAACGCGTGGGCCATCGAGTTGAAGCAAAACACCCAGGCGTTGACAACTGAACGTGACGCGATCCATCGTTTCAAGCACACGCGAAATGAAAACGCTTTGCCCCAATCGGTGCTGGCGCTGGTTGAAGGTGCAAAGGTGCAGGCATGAGACGGCCTGTCAGCAAAAAATACACGCCCGCAGTCAGCGGCTTCACTCCAGAGCTGGCCCGTGGCCTTGTTGAGTATTTCCAGCAAGGCCTGGAGCGCGCTCAGGCGGCCAAAGCGGCCGGAACTGGTGCGCCGGTCAAATTCCCGACCGTCAAGGGTTACTGCGAGGTCGTTCGCATCCCACACAACACGTTGCGTAGTTGGGGACGCAGCCAAATCCTGATGCGCCGGGCCCTGAGTGACGCGGCCGGTATTCGGCTTGAAATCAGTCGCCTAGAGCTGCCCGCACTGGTGTTCGACACCGAGGGCGAGCCATGAGCAAAACACGCTACACGCCCCCCATTGAGCGCGATGACATGAGTCCCGGAAAGGAAAAATCATGACCACTAAGAAGCCCAAAGTCCCGGTGATTGCTGAAAAAAAAGGGCCTGAAATCACCAAAAAGCGAGGCGGTGCACGGCCCAACACAGGCGGCAAACGCCCTAACGCTGGTCGCCCGCCTGGTACACCCAACAAGGTGACAGCCTCAGTACGCGAAGCCGCCAAAGTTTTCAGCGATGAGGCAGTCAACACATTGGCAGCCATCATGAAAGACGGCAAAGCCCCGGCCGTGGCCCGCATCGCTGCAAGCAACGCCATTCTTGACCGTGCCCATGGTCGTCCACACCAAAGCATTGAAGTAGAAGGTGGCTCAATGGTCGCCGCTGACCCGGCCGCATTGATCGCCCTGAGTGAAGCCATGGAGCGGTCACGCACGGAGCGCCGGGCCATCATGGAGCGCCGCCGCCAAATGGGCTTTACGGGTGATTGATTGACATGCCCGTGATCGAAAAACGCCCAAGCCTCACACGCACTCGCGGCGGTGCACGCCCTGGTTGTGGGCGTAAGGGCCGTTTTTCGCCTGAGGACGTGGCTGCTGCGATGGTCGCCTATGCCGAAATCACGCCCTGCCCCAGTGTTCGCCACTTTTGCGCATCCCATGACGCAGTGGATGAAAAGCAGATTCGCCGCTGGGAGCTAAAGCACGTTTGCATCATTCGCGCCCTTGCCATCCTTCGCCTCAAAAACGAGCGTGACCGAGGAATTGCCGCATGAAATGCCCCCGTTTGATTCGCCCCAGGATTTTCCCCCGGTCCCTTGCGCGCACGTACGCGCACGCATGAGGCATTTCAAGCCTGACCACCCCAACACCAAAAGAGAACCACATGAAAGCCTCTGACAGCTTCACCGGCCTGAGCCCACACCTGATAGCTTCGATTTACCCCATGAAACGCGTGGGCGATGGTGCGGATTGGGAGCGCGACAACTCTGAAACGCCCTTTGAGGCCCCTTTGACACAGGCAACGCTAGATATGGCGTCAAACTGGACCAGTCCATTTGAGTCGAATGGGGTTGAAAGTAGCTTTCCAGCGCTGGCCCAAATGGCGCAAAGTGGCATGTTCCGCGATGTTTTGCAGGCGCTGGGCAGTCGCATCCCGCCCGAGAGTGAGCGCACCAAAGAATTTATTGATGGCGTCGAGAAGTCGGCCAGGCAGCTGGTGGGCCGCAGTGGCGTGACCAAGCTGAACAGCACTCAAGTCTGGCAAGGCGCTGCCCCGATAAAGATCACCGTTTCCGCCTTTCTTCGCGCCTTTAAAAGCCCGGTTGCCGAAGTGGAGGAGCCCATCAAGCGGCTGCAAAGCTGGGTTGTTCCACGCAGGCTGGCCAAGGATGGGATTATTTCAAGCACCATCAAAAACGGGGCAAGCCTGCTGGCGCTGATGCCATCCGAGGTGCCCACCATTGTGGGCTTTGCCTACAAAAACCGAATTTTCCAACCCATGGTGATCGAGAGCTGCAGCGACCCGCTGGATGCACCGATCAGTAAATACGGAAACCGCATTTCCGCTGTCGTTCAGTTGACCCTTTGCAGCCTGACCGCACTTGATCGTAGTGATTGGACCGACACCTACCCGGCCGAGTATCTGTGACATGAAGGCAGTCACTCCAAAAACCAATGCCTTCGAGGGCACGCTTTATCGCAGACTGCCCCGAAACGACCAAACCGCCCTTTGCCATGTGGGCGCGGTGCGCGTGCGCCTGGTGTTGCAGTCCAAACAGCCCGACAGCGTGCGCGCCCTGATGACCGCCCGGGGCGTGCAGCCAAGCGCTGGCGACATCCTGACGGTGAAGGTGGGCCAAAGCCTGCTGCTGTCTTACCAGGTAGATAGTTTTACGGTGCCCGCTGGCGCAGGCAAAGGGTTTGCCGAACTCAGTCACCACACCCTGTTTTTTGAGACCCTATGAACGACACCACCCACACCCTCAAAGCCGATGCGGCTGGCTTCCTGATCACCGGCAAGCCCGTTACCCCGTCAAGGGAGGAATTGACTTTGTTGATGCGTTTGCGTGATGAGGTCAGATTCATCAGGGACATGCTTGTCAAAAAGGCTATGAGCGACCCAAGCGATGAAGCCCCAAAAGACGGCGGCGGACGCAGGGCAGTGGTGCAACCTGCAACACCCAGACTGTCCACAAGCCGATCTCTGACCAAATCGGCTGCACCGAAGGATGTGGACTCCCTGAGGTCTTCGGCGCGCCCTGCAAGGCCCATTTTGGTGAACGTCACCCAGTCAGTGGTCACGCCTAAGCGGGTCACACCCGAGCAAACGGTGGTTGACCGGGCAATGCCGCAGCGCGATGAAAGCGGGCGATTTGTACCCCAAGAAAAGCCCGTCAAGCCTGTTCTGAACAGGCCCGTGGTGGTCAAGGTGGACCAGACCACGGCGGGGGCTGCTGATGGTGCTGGTGCTGGCAAATCAGACGGCAAGGTTCGTGACCTGCTGGGCGACATCAAGGACAAAATCGGCGGCGCGGTGAGCGGCAACGAGGAGGTAGATCCCAACATCAAAGCCGCTCAGGAAATCGCCGGGGTAGCGGGCGGTGCACTGAACGGCATCAAGGCCATGGGTGGTGCATTGGGCACCATTGCCACACCCATGCTCAGCGGTGCCAAAAGCCTTTTTAAGCCCAAACCCAACGATGCGCCCACACCTTGGTTCAAGAGGTTCTTCAACGAACTGCGAGGCCTTCGCCGTGAGGAATCGGTGTTCAACCGGGCACAGCTGCGCACGCTGAAAGAGATCGAGGCCAAACCCGGCGAGGGAAAAGGCGGCGGGTTCATGGGAATGCTCATGACGCTGATCGGGCCCCTGATTGCGGCCATTGGCGCGGCGATCACGACAGGTTTTGGATTGCTCATGAAACTGCCCGGCGCGGGTCTGCTGGCCAAACTGGCGGCGGGCCTGATGCCTGCAGCCTTGATGGCAAAAAGGCCAATCACCCAGCCAACGACAACCGGCGCACCAGCTGGAGCCCCAGCCAAGACAACCACCGGCAAGACACCAACCACCATTGATCCTAAAACGGGCTTACCCGTGCCTGATGCTGCAGGCAAACCGGGCGAGCCTGCACCAAAGAAGCCGGGCCTTCTGGCGCGCGCGGGCAATGGCGCAAAGGGCGTGCTCAAACGCGTTCCGTTGCTGGGTGCGTTGTTTGCAGGCGTGGGCGCGGGGGCCAGCGTCTATGAAAGCGAGACCAGCGAGGCCAGCCGGGCAGAAAAGGACAAGACCACCGGCAAGGCCATAGGAGGCGGCTCAGGGGCTATCGCCGGGATGTTGTCGGCCGGCGCAGCGGGCGCGTCCCTGGGCCTGTTGGCTGGTCCCATTGGTGCAGCCATTGGCGGCGTGGTGGGCGCGGTGGCAGGCGGGTTCTTTGGCGAAAAGGCCGGGGCCATTGTGGGCGAGACGGTGGGCGGCTGGGTGACTGACCTTCGTGATGCCGACGTTCCGGGCATGATCGGCCGCGCATGGAGTCGCACCACGAGCACCATGGCCACGGCCTGGACGGATACGACCAAGTGGGTTGAAAAGAGGTGGGATGGTGCGCTTTCGCTGTTTGGCGAGGGCTGGAACAAGGCCAAAGGCGTGTTTGATGACCTGTCGCTGGGTGTGACCAACTTGCTGGCCAAATTCGGCATTGATGTGCCTGCAATCAAGAAACAAGCGGCTGATGCACTGGAGGCGGGCAAGCAAAAGGCCAAAGACACGGTGGCTGCAGTAGGCGGCGCGGTGGGCGCGGTCAAAGACAAAGTGGTTCAGGGCGCTACTGCGGCGGTGGACTACGGCAAGGAAAAGGCCGGGCAGGCTGGCGAGGCGCTGAAAAATTCAGCCATGGGCAAGGGGGCTGGTGCGATTGCCGGTGTCATTCAGTCCATTGGCGAGACGCGGGTGTTCCAACGTGAAGACGGGGGTATAGAGAAGCGTGACGGCGGTACCCGCGCCTGGCGCAACAACAACCCGGGCAACATGGAGTACGGCGCATATGCCAAGTCACAGGGGGCCGTGGGCACTGATGGCCGGTTTGCGGTGTTCCCCAGCTACGAGGCTGGTTCAAAGGCGAAAGAAAACCTGATTTTTGGCGGCAAGAACTACAAAGACAAATCACTGACTGAGGCGATTGCGCGCTACGCCCCGCCAAACGAAAACAATACCGGGCGCTATCAGGCCGCGATCCTGGCCAGCGTGGGCGGGCAGAACAAGCGCATGGCCGATTACACGCCAGACGAGCGCACGGCCATCCTCAAGGCCATGGAAAAGCAGGAGGGTTTCAAGGTGGGCAAGGTATCGATGGCGGGCGGCGCTGCCATGCCTTCCACCAACGCTGCACCCGCGATCACAGCAAGCCCTGCAACCACCAGCGCGGTGAGTGCGGGCGCGCGCGCCATCCCCCAAATGCCATCCTTGTCTGTCGAACCGCCAAAGGTGCCCGACTTCCAGCCGGTGACGGCAGGCCTTGCCAGCACCATGGCGGCCGGCAAAGAGCAACGCCCCAGCGTCATTGTAGTGGGCAACAAAACGCCCGCGGGTCGAGACCTGAGCAACCGGCCGTTGGCGCACATCGTGACGGGTGGCCTGTCAGGGTCTTGAAATGATCGGCTCGTCCCGCAAAACCATCACGCTGGCGCTGGGTGTCGCCGTGCTGCTGGTGGCCGTGGGCATGGCCGCTGTCAATGCATGGGGCAGAGGCTTTGACCTGGTGGACAAGGCCCTGATGGTCGCCCTTGCCGTGGCCGTGGTGGTCGCCGTTCACTTGCTGCCCGCCCTGTGCAAGTCGTGGGCAGTGTGGCCGCTTTGGCTGGCCTGCTTCGTGGTCGCGGTGCACGGACATGCCGGGTTTCTGCTGCAGGCCGGTGAAATGGTGGCCACTGCCCGCCATGCCCCCCAGGCCCAGGCCCTGATCGAGCAACGTGAAGCCATTGGGCAGACGCTGGCCAGCATCAAGGCCCGCCCTGTCACCGTGGTGGCTGCCCAGCTTGCCCGTGAGCAAAACCCTGAGCGAAAACAGGCCCTGCAAGTGGAGCTGATGGAGTCACAGAAAGCCGCCGCGCTGCGTGACGAGCTGGTGACGCTGGCCCAAAAACGGGCTGACGATGCCGGTAACGGTGGCGTGACGGATCCAGTAACCAAAGGGATTTCAGGCGTTACGGGTTTGTCGGTGCAGGCGGTGACGCTGACGGTCGCCATGGTCACGGCCGCGCTGCTGGAGCTGGTGGGCGTGGTGCTTTGGCGTGCTGCATTGAGGCCTGAGCCGGTGGCCCCTGGCGCTGCCCAGGCAGTCACCCCCACTGAAAACAGGGCCGATAAAAGTAGAGAAATGACGATAAATCACGATATTTTGAGCGGTTCCCGTGCGGGCGAAGGAGCCCAGCCTGAGCCGGTTCAAGCCCCTGCTGACCCGGTGGCCCTGCTGCGTGAAGCCGTGGCCCGTGGCGAGGTGGCGCTTTCGGTGCGCGATATCAGGCGGTTCCTGTCGTGCAGTCAGGCCCGGGCGAGTGAATTGAGGCGGGCGCTGGGGTGATTGAGCAGCCACGGCCCCCACGATGGACATGAGCCGCGATTGATGCCCGGGATGACACGGCTGGCCCGGGCGCTGCGTGGGCGATATTACCGCCTTTGGCTTACAAGGGTGTAACGCCCGGTGATACCCCAGAACAATGCAAGGCAGTCACTTGAACCGACACCCTGCAAGCCCCTTCAAAGGGTCACGTTTCAAACGCGAACCCTTGCGGTGCAAGAGTTCACCACCGATGGTGGATGGGCCGTAAGTGGCCAATGGGCGTGTCCTCAAAACCGAGGGGACGCCGTGCGCCAGAACATGAATCCAATTGGAATCATCTTCAATGAGGCCTGCTCAACTGAGCAGACCCCCAAGAAAAACCTTGCAGGGCTATCTGTCTTTGGCCTTGAACGGACCCACGGGAAATGGCTGCGAATGGCGCTCCCCTGGTGCTACTTTTTGGCTGGAGGGCTTGCTGGATAGTGTTTACCCTCGCTTCTGATGCACGCCCTAGAGCCTTCATGTAGACTCTGAATCTATGGGAACTAAAGCTGTTAAACGATACGTGACCGTTGGTGCTGTGGTTGCTGCAAATAAACGTGTCCAATTTTCAGCATCCAATACGCTCGGTCACTCTGCTGCTGGCGCATATCTCTCCAGTGGCGAGCGATTGACCATGCCAACTCGCACAGACCTTGAGGCTGCTGGCCGGAAAGTCTTGGCTTCTTGTTCTTACAAGAAAGCGGCATAAGTGTGACGGATGTGCAGTCTGTCGCTTCTGGCAAGCCGGAGCACACGACTTACTCGACGCTTGTTGAAGGCCCTAACGATTTGGTTGGGCTGATTGCTTATTCCCTATATAAGCGCGACAAACTCGATTTCATAGAGCGGCACAAAGTAACTACTGGCCGTTCTCCTACATCGGATGAATTGCAGGTGCTTTATCAGCTGGTTAACACCCCGGGGCAGATAGAGGCGCTTCGTACACGCTCTGCAACTTTGCTGGAGCAGGTGACAGAGGTTGTTTTGGAGGACGCTGTTCAACAAATGGAACAGGATTACAAAGCCAAACTGACCGCTGAACTTAAGGTTCATAAAAGTTTTTGGCGTGCAGTGAGCGAAAACATCGTCGCCAATATTGGGGCTGCAGCGCTTGCGGCTTTGGTAATTGTTGTGTTTTATTTGAGTCGTGTGGATGCTGTGCCCGTTATCGGGAATGCGTTGGGATATCAAGTTAAGCCTGTTGAATCCAAGTAGTTGACCCGGTGACGCTGCTGCTTGAAGTCGCAACTGAAGAACAACCATCAGGAAATAAAAAAGCCCGCGATTGCGGGCTTCCAGCCATGGAGGGCTGTCACCTGTTTGCACAGGGCGTCACTTCCCCCTAAAGGGAAATCAGAACAAGCTCATTTGTCCTGGGTAAGAGCGGCAGTGCTCACACACAATCTCAGTCCGGCCATAACGGCGACGAGAATATGTGCGAACATGGACCGCTTTCGGGTATGCACAATGTTTCATACCAATCCTTAGGGTTTTTATTGATACCCAAGGGGTTCGCAAGCATCCTTGCAGGTGCTACACTTCGCCGGTCCGCCAAGACTCGGTGTCGGTGTCACAAACCCCTCACCAGCAAAACCTCTAGCTCATAACTAGGGGTTTTGTTTTTTGTGCTTTGCACACATAGAACCCTCCTGTTTTAAGTTTCAACACGCCCATTCTCAGCGAGCTCCCTGCAGAATTGAGTTCAAACGATACGAAGCCGCCTCAAGTGACACACCGCAACGCTGCTTGACTAGAGCGGGCGTCCTGAGCTGCTCAGCCACAATCACGTCATACGGCATCAACAACTCAGCCGCAAAGCGATCAGCTTGCCATTCCGAATCGATATATGCGGCCGGCACATGATTTGACCGCGCATAAGTCTTTGTGTGCCCCAGCACAAAATGACCAATTTCATGGTGAACAGTAAAACGGACTCGCGGGTCCCCGCGATCAATGGCTGACACGCTTTTTTCGGGCAGATAGATGGTGGCCTGGTCCGGGATGCAACAGGCCTCCGCATGGTGATGCGGCATCTGGTGATCCTCAATGACATCGTAATGCACACCGTAGTGAGCAGAAAGTTTGTCCAGCAGACGCCAAGTGTCTGTGTCACCAACCTGCAAACCAAGAATATCGCGCGTCTTGTTTGCAATGGTACGAATGTCAGAGATCTTTCTCGGTGAAACGACGTCACCTCTCATTTTGTATGGTCTGTACACCGCCATATCAATCCTTCTTGTTGTTAGCCGTTGCCAGTAGTTTGGCCATGTTTTCGAGCATCTCCGCGTCAAAACTGGTACGCGCAAAACCAGCAATAAGCATTTGCTGCTGGGGGGCCAAGCCCTCCAACGACACGGACTTGTTCGCAACGTCAGCCATCTCAGGCAACTGATCAATGACCAATCCACGCTGACCAAAAAACCGCTGAACTGCAGCCACCACTGCTTCAGGGATTTTTTTTCGGCCCGTCTCAATGCCACTCAAAAATGCAGCACTGAGGTTGAGCTCTGTAGCCATAGACGAAATGTTTTCACCGACGTCAAGCCTGGCTTTGCGGACAGCCTTTCCAAATTCAGTGAGTGCCATGAGTGTTCCTTCGAGTGGTTGAAATTAAAAATTTTACTTGTTTGGTTAAATTATAAAGCCATTTTTGTTTATTGCAAGAGCATAAGCATTCGTGATACATTCCATTTAACCCCTGACCGGGGCCGGTGCTTCAAAACACCTTTTCAATAAGCGGTGCAACCTCCCCGACAGTGAGGTTTTGTCACGTCTGGACACACTCACGCCTTCGATGGCGTTGGGTCAAGTTTTCGGACTGGATGGCCAAAGCGGCAACGCCTGGCGCACGTCTTATTGCGTGTTTTGAACATCCAGTCCACCCGCTACGCTTCAAAACGTGGTGTGTGGTTTTCAAGTCTCAATAAGGAGCATGAAACCATGTCCAAGTCCAACCCGTCGCCGTTCGCCCAATTGGCCGCGAACAACAACATCACCCAGATCAGCGAGTATCCCGCCCTTGTCAACGGTGACCAGCAAGACAGCCTGATCCAAGCCCACCAAGACGCTGAAAACGCCCTGAGCATGGCGCTGCACTACATACGCAAAGGTTCCGGCAACGTACCCGGCGCGATGCGCAAAACCGTTCAGGCCTTGAGCGCCCTCAACACCCTGCAAGCCGCTGGCGCTGGCCGCCGCCCACAGATCGGCGGTGCAGCATGAGCGAAGCCCTGACTTTCAAAACCCCTGAACACTTGCTGCACGCCGTGGTGCATGGCAAGCTGGGTGAAGCCTTTGCTTCTCAGTTGGTTTCCCAGGCTTGCTTACGCATGGTGCACGGCACATTCAAAACCATTGATGAACTTCGCCTGCCCGAAACCCGTGCGGCACTCAAACGCATCAAGGACATGAATGTGGAAGAGCTGCACGAGCTGATGAAGTGCGCCAGCTTTGAACTCAGCAGACGTGCGCAAATGGCCGCGATGCAAGGCGATGACCCAACACCCCGGATCGGCGGGACCGCTGACCATGGGGCGCGATAGACGCAAAAAGGGCCACGACACCACCAGAGACGCGGGGCAATTTGTGGCCCTGCCCTGCGTGGTGCTCGACTGCCCCAACTACCTAAGCCTGAGCCATCCAGCACGGGCGCTGCTGCTGGAAATCGCACGGCAGTACAACCGTGACAACAACGGGCGATTGTTGGCCAGCCGTTCCTATTTGGCCGCTCGAGGCTGGAACTCAGCGGACACGATCAGCCGTGCCTTAAAAGAGTTGGTGGCCGCGAAGCTGATCCACCAGACGGTAATGGGCCATCGTCCAAACAAGGCCAGTTGGTACGCTTTGACCTGGCGCACGCTTGACCGACACCCGGGTTATGACCATGGCGCTGTCGAGTCTTTTGTTCGTGGCGCGTACAAAAACACACCCCTGAAAAACGATGTCCTTAGACCGTCAGACGGTGCAATACAAAACGCAACCCTTAGACCGTCAGACGGACTAGAGAGGCCCAAAATAGGACCGCCAGACGGACTAGGGCCCGAGCCCATTGGACCGTCAGACGGACCTATAAAGGGTGTTTTTGATACTTCGCCTAGTCCGTCAGACGGACGCCATCTAGATAAACCATCTACTGCTGCACGGCAACGGGCACACGCGCACATGCAACCGGTTCGCATGTTGACCTACACGCCCGCACCGTCCGAGGTGTTGACCATCGACAGCGGATAGGGTCAGGCCTGCACGCCATCCAACACGCCCGGGCACCACTGAGCCCAGGCAGCTAAACCAAACTTTTCCAACTTGAAGGACAGAGCTCATGAATCCGAAGCCACAGCCCAAAGGCATTGAGCTGATTGAAACCCTCAGGCCTGCCGTGCTGGACATTGATCAGTGCGCCGCCTACCTGACCTTGTCCAACGGCACAATCGAAAGATTGGTGCGCAAGGGTGAGTTCCCGGCCCCGCGCCAACTGTCCGGCCGCCGTGTCGGCTACCTGCTGCGCGAAGTGGATGAGTGGCTGGAATCGCGCCCGGTGTCGGATTTGCCGCCGCCCGTCAACTGCGAGTTGGGCCGTGCTGGCAATCCGAACAAACCGAAGACACCAGCAAGCGAGTGACCGCCATTCAATCGATGAAGGGCCATCCTGACCGGGTGGCCTTTTTTTTGGCGTGTTGATGGGCTTGAAGGTACAGATTAGGTGGACAAGGGAAGCATAAGGGAAGCATGGCCACAGACAAGAAAAAAGGCCAACCCGTGAAGGTTGGCCTTGATTCGCTTGGAACCCGCATGACTGCTGGGTTTCCAGATGTGGTGCCCGGGGCCGGACTCGAACCGGCACGCCTTGCGGCGGGGGATTTTGAGTCCCCTGAGTCTACCAATTTCACCACCCGGGCGGTATTTGTGAAGACCCGAATTATGGCACATTATTGGGATGA
>JACCDV010250592.1_pt1 | contig 23943 bp, 16 predicted proteins | sample 7446131 | NCBI WGS metagenome assembly JACCDV01 (sample SAMN15323448, study PRJNA562643) | freshwater metagenome | isolation source: river surface water | place: USA:Blue River Watershed | collected 2017-08-17
GACCTGCTCGAAATGTTTGGCTAAAACAGGCCCTACAGGGAAAGCAGGCTTGTCGGTAAGACAATGGGAGTGTGCAGAATGTGGTATTCTACACGATCGCGATCAAAACGCCGCGATTAACACTCTCATTGTCGGGCTCGGAACGAGCCTCGAGAGGTGTGCGTAAAGCCCCGTCCGGAATCCCCTGACTTTAGTCATGGGGAGGTTCAAGAAATTAGCTTTTCTGTCGCAAAAAATAAAAAATCTTTAGAGCAAGTAGAGCTCATCCAACCTAACATATCTAGGGTCCAAATTAACTGTGGCCATTTCCACGAGTGCGGCGGCTGCTCTATGATAGGGCAACATGTAGACGCCCAAATGCAATGGAAACACTCCATCATCAAACAACTGTTTTTCGAAGATCTACAGGCTATTCAACCGATGATTCAAAATCCGTCTCCATTGAGATATAGAAATAAGGTGGAATTTACCTTCAGCCAAAATTTACAAAATGAAAAAAAATTAGGGTTCATTCGATTCGGAGCTAGGGGATTTGCATTTGATCTCCAGGATTGTCTTCTGATTCCAAACTGGATGATAGAAGCTAAAAAGATAACTTATGAGCTTTTTTTAGAGTATCCTATAGAGGCTTTTTACTTGCCCAAAAATAGAGGGGATTTGAAAAATCTCGTTCTAAGATCAAATCATGATCATTCTGAATTATTGATAGCACTTGTCATTCAAGATTATACAACTGTTAATCAACAATTTCTAAATGCTTGGGTAGAGGCCATCACAAAAAGGTTCGTTCAAACTAAAACTTGTTCTATTTATCTCATTGAACAAAAAGTGCAAAAAGGGATCCCCACTTCTCAAAAGCTTTATCACTTAAAAGGGCAGCCATCCATTTTTCAGAAAATGAGTTTTACTCTTCTAGGAAATCAATTCAATCTTGAATTTAAAATATCCCCGCTTTCATTTTTTCAACCTAATCCATATACAGCTCAAATCCTTTATACCGAAGTGATTAAAAAACTCGATCCTAAAAATGAAGATGTGATCTTAGATCTTTATTGCGGATCAGGGACGTTTGGAATGGTAGCTTCCCAATTTGTACAAAAAGTAATCGGAATCGAAATTAACGAAAATGCTATCCAAGATGGAAAAGAATTACTTCAACTGAATCAAATTTCTAATATGGAATTTTTTCATGGAGATGTTAAACAAGAAATTCACGCTTTTTTAAAGCTAAAAATAAATAAAGTGATCGTCGATCCTCCAAGAGCAGGTTTAGATCCCCATGTGATCTCAGCCCTTGCAACACTATCACCTGAAATGATTATATACGTCTCTTGTAACCCAAAAACCCAAATTGAAGATGTTAAACAGTTTAAAAATTTCAACTACGCTGTATTCGAAATTACCCCAGTAGATCAGTTTACACATACACCCCACATTGAAAATATCGTGGTACTCAAAAAAATGTAAAACAAATTATAATAAGAAAATTAAATCTCAATTCAAAACGGTAAGGAAGAAGTTATGTTACCAACCTTTTTAGCTCAAGATGCAGCGCGTACTCAAGATTTCACTCAAACATTGATCATGCTCGGCGTAATTATTGTCGCTTTTTACTTTATTCTTTGGAGGCCAGAGCAAAAAAAACGTAAGGAACTTGAATCTAAGAAAAATGCTATGCAAAAAGGAGACCGCGTGATCGCCCTAGGGATCATCGGTACAGTGCATAAAATTCAAGATCATTCCGTCATTTTAAATATGGTCGATGGTAATAAAATTGAGGTGGTTAAGGCAGCTATCACTGAAATTCACCCTCATCAAACTGCAAGTCCTGAAGAAAAAAAAGATTAATCTCATATTAAAGGAGGGATTTTCTTCCCTCCTTTAATAAAATTTTTTCTCTAGATAGATCCCACTCTCCCCGTTGATTTATAAATCATCTTTAAATAGGTTGAAGTTTAGTAAGGAAACCCCTTTATTTTACTTAATTCCCTTGATAGTGAGTTGCTTATGGAAGAATGGATCTTTAAAAATAGCATTATTACCCTAACAATTTTAGCTGTTGCGCTAACAATTAGAACAGTTTTGGCTCGTTATATCCGAACCAGCACTCGAGGTTGGACAAATCAGCAAAGATTGAGGGGATTGAACTATTTAAAATCAGGGACAATCATAGGGGTTTCTGTAGCTGCGCTTTTTATCTGGAGTGAACAGATTCAAGGTTTTGCAGTTTCCGTTTTTGCTATAGCTTTTGCTATGGTGTTTTCAGTCAAAGAAACACTTACATGCCTCAATGGGGCTTTTTTAAGATTGCAAGGGCACTCTTTTGAGGTAGGTGATCGAATTGTCATCAAAGATTTTCGAGGGGATGTTATCGATATTTCACTTTTGACAACGACGATCATGGAAGTGGGTAAAGTCACTTTAAATCCTTTAACTTCAGGTTCTAATAATCAACCCACAGGCAAAAAGATCGTTTTTCCAAATAGTTTGCTTTTGGCCGAAACTGTTGTCAATGAATCTTATCTGGGTCATTATCAGTTCATCGACTTCAGTTTTGCTTTGGCAAGAAAAGATGATTGGAAAAAAGCTGATAAGTTACTCAATAGAATCGTACATGAAGAGTGCTCCAACTATATCGATGTTGCACGTAATAAAATTAAGCAATTAGAAAAAATTAGAAGCGTAGAGCTCCCTTTGATAGAGCCTAAAGTTATTATATCACTTGCTGAAAAAGAAGTTGTACGTCTTTATGTGAAGTGCCCGGTGCCGGCTCACCAAAAGGAAAAAATTGAACAAGTGATTACAAAACGATTTTTAGAAGAATTTTTTTGTGATCATGAAAAAATGATACAGGAAGGGATCTCGTCCCTTCCTGATGTGAAGATAGAAGCTAACTCAGCTTAGCAAGAAGCGCTTGCATCAATTCATGCGATTCAGAAACGAAATCGCTCATCTCACTTGCTTGAAGTTCTTTTTGAGCAAGAAGAGAAAGCTTATATAATTGTTTTGCCACTTTCGATGCTAAAGCTTTGTCGTCTAAAGCGAGTTTTTCTAGATGGCGGATTGCATCGTGGTTGGTATTGACGACAAACGTGTGTTTTTTAGGAAATCCAAGAGGAACTTCACCCTGTGACATCACGAAATAATCATATAGTCTACGCGCTTGTTCATCGATGACGATCATGCCCGGGATATCCTTAGAAGCTAAGTTTTTAGCTTCTACCGAAATTTCATCGTTTTCTAATAATGTCTTGATCAACTTCTCAGTTTCTTCTTTCGAGTTGTTGTCGGACTCTTTATCGATTAAAATATCTTCGATTCCGCCATCAATTCGTTTGAATTTGTAATCTGGATTTTTAGATTCTAAAAATTGAATCAAAGGAGCATCGATATTAGTTGGGGCTAAAAGTACATCGATTTCTTTGTCTTTAAACATCTGGACAACATTTTTAAAAGGATGCTCATCTGTCAGATAATAAATTTTTTTATCCGTTTTCGATTCATTTTTAGCGTTGTATTGATCCAAAGTTAAATAGGAGCCTTCCAAGGTTTTGAAGACTAAACAAGATTTCACGCGATCGTAAAATTTATCGTCATGAAGGATTCCCCATTTTACGACTAATTCACAATCGGGCCATTTTTCTAAAAATTCTTTTTCGTTCGTTTGATGTAAAGTAGTCAAACGATCGGTGACTTTTTTTGAAATATGGGATGATAGTTGCCTTACGGTCTTATCCATCTGTAAAGCTGAACGAGACACGTTGAGAGGGATATCGGGACTGTCTATAATTCCTTTTAACATCATTAAATGTTCAGGGATGATATCTTTGCAATGGTCTGAAACAAAAACACGATTGCAATAGAGCTGGATATTTGATTTTGTATAGTCAAATCGTTTCGAGAATTTAGGGAAGTATAAGATACCCTTAAGGTTAAATGGATAGTCTACGTTAAGATGAATCCAAAATACTGGATCTTGATCCATCGGATAAAGTTCATGATAGAAGTCTAAATAATCTTTTTCTTCACATTCGTTGGGGTTTTTAAGCCAAAGCGGTTTGTTATTGTTGATCTGATTTTCATTTAAAAAAATCGGATAAGGAAGAAAACTGCAATATTTAACTAAAGTTTCTTTTAATTTAGCTTCTTCAAGAAATTCTTCTGAATCTGCATCGATATGCAGTGTGATCTTAGTTCCACGCACGCTTCTATCTGATTCTTGTATTGAATAATCATAAGAGCCGTCTGAAGACCATAAAACTCCTTTGGAGTCAGCTTTATACGATAAAGTTTCAAGGTCTACTTGTTTTGATACCATGAACGAAGAATAAAATCCCAATCCGAAATGGCCAATAATTTGATCTTGAGCATTTAAAGAAGCATATTTCTTGCTGAACTCTTCAGCACCAGAAAAAGCAAGTTGTGCAATGTAATTTTCTACTTCATAGCTATTCATCCCAATTCCAGCATCTTCAATTACAATCGTTTTCGATTCTTTATTGATTGTAATATGAATTTTCAGCTCTTCGTCTAAATAGGAAATTTCTTGATTTTCTTTTAAGATTTTGAGTTTGCTCATAGCGTCACAAGCGTTTGAAACTAACTCGCGAATGAAAATATCTTTATCAGAATAAAGAGATTTTTTCAAAATCGGCAAGATGTTTTCGCTATGAATTTTAAGAGTACCTTTTGCCATAAATAAAATTCCTTTTTTCTAATTTTAATGAAATTTAATAAGTCCAGATTGTTCTAAAATAATGAATAAAACTGAAATCGGCGCTAGCCATTTGACCGAAAAAAAGATCGGTTTTAGCAAATATCTCCACTTTGTTCCTTTTATCAATTCAGAATCAAAAAGAGATCTTTCCATTTTCCATCCCACAAAAAGTGTAGTAAATAGACCTGAAATCGGCATCATCCAGCTCGAAGTGATGTAATTCATCGTATCAAAAAAATCCATCCCATAAATTGCTTTCCAATTCGGAAAAAGAGCTCCGCTAGATGAAAGAGCACACGGTATTCCAATAAGAAAAGTAATTGAAGCGGTAATGATAGTGGCTTTTTGCCTTGACCAACTAAAAATTTCCATGAAGTTGGCTACTAACATTTCAAGTAATGAAATTGATGAGGTAATAGCCGTAAAAAATAACAATGCAAAAAACACGGTCGATAAAATAATCTCACCAGGTAGTTTTGAAAATAAAATCGGAAGCGTTTGAAATACTAACCCTGGGCCTCCTTCAGGAGCAAAACCGAAGGTAAACACTATAGGAAAAATCATTAAAGCTGCGATCATCGATACGATAAATGTCATCAGTGCAACAATAAAACTTGTGCGTGGAATGTCTTCTTGCGGTCCCATATAACTTCCATATGTCAAAATAATCCCAAGCCCAACACTTAATGTAAAAAATGCCATCCCTAAAGCGTTTAAAATAGCAGAGGGGGTCAATTTGCTAAAATCAGGGAGCATGATGAATGAAAATGCTTTGGAAAATCCTTCTAAAGTTAGACTGTATCCAAATAAAACCAGTAACAAAACTAAAAGAACCGGCATCAAAATCTTAGACCAATGCTCAATCCCTTTTTTAACACCACTAAAAACAACTCCGACATTTAGCCCTAAAAATAAAAATAACCAAAAGAGATTGATCCCAGGAGAAGAAGCTAAAATAGAGAATACCTGCCTGATCTCATCTGGTGTTTTCCCTTTTGTAAATTGAGTCAGAGACATCAAGGTATAACTTAAACACCAACCTGAGACAACACTGTAAAAAGCTAAGATGATAAAACAAGATAAAATATTGAGATACCCAAGCATTTTCCAGTTCGAACCCTCTTTGGATAAGCTTTGATATGCGAAAACAGCGCTTTTTTGCGTTTGACGGCCGATGACAAGTTCTGAAATAAATACGGGAAGACCGAGAAAAAAAGTAAACAAAGCATATAGAAGAACAAAAGCAGCCCCCCCATTTTCTCCGACAGTATAGGGGAATCTCCACAGACTTCCTAAGCCGATCGCTGAGCCTGCTGCAGCCATGATAAAGCCGATTTGTGTACTCCAATGTTCTCTTTGATGCATATAGGGGTTGTCCTTGAATAGAGAGTTAAAAGCCTATAGATCATAAACAAAAATTGATTTTTTCTCTATAGGTTGTTTAGTGTTTAAAATGATCTTAAACGACCAAAAAAGGGTTTATCCGATGGTAAAAATATTAATTGCTCAAATTAACCCGATTGTGGGGGATTTCGAAGGGAATTTCAATAAAATGATCAATTGCATGACGAATTCCGAGGATTTTGATATTTGCCTTTTCCCTGAACTTACGCTGTCGGGGTACCCTCCTTTGGATTTGATCTTTGACCCAGAGTTTCTTATTCGTCAAAATCATTTTTTAGAAAGATGTAAAAATATTTTTCCGACTAAACTTCTAATTGTAGGAGGGATTGAACCCTCTTCTTTGGAAAAATCTTTTTTTAATTCTGCTTTTCTTATTCATAACGGCAACATTCAAGCCAGCTGTAGAAAAATGTGTCTGCCTACTTACGATGTATTTGATGAAAAGCGATATTTTTCTGAAGGGGAAGAGGGCGTAATTTTCGAATTTATGGGATGCAAACTTGGGATTTCTATCTGTGAGGATTTATGGGCAGCAGGTGAAATGGTGACGGAGACGCGCTATTCAAGACACCCTTTTTCTAATTTCACCGACGTGGACATTCTGCTGAACTTATCTGCTTCTCCTTATAGAAAAGGTAAATTTAAAAAAAGAATTGAGCTTTTAAATAAGGTCGCTAAAAAATATAACGCCCCTATTTTCTACTGCTGTCAAGTCGGGGGAAATGATGGAGTTGTTTTTGATGGCGGAAGCATGGTCGTAACTAAAGAAGGGGATCTTGCAGCAATTTTACCGCGATTTAAAGAATGTTATCATGTGATTGATTCAGAGCACTTAAGGAAAATTGAGTTTAAAGAACCTCATTTATTTGATGAAATGGAAGAGGCTATAGTGCTTGGGCTGCGTGATTATTTTTATAAACAAGGATTTTCTTCCTGCTTAATCGGACTTTCAGGGGGGATAGATTCAGCTTTAGCTCTTTATTTATCTGTTAAAGCTTTCGGAGCTCAACATGTTAATGCTTTTATGCTCCCATCATTATTTACCTCCGATATGAGCATCATAGACGCTTATACCCTTGCCGAATCTCTTACAGTTAAAATTCATTCTGCCCCTTTAGATAAAGTATTAATTGAACTTGAAGAGATGTTAAAAGAGCAAACTTTTAATCGGTTAAAAGGTTTAACGCATCAAAATATGCAATCCCGATTGAGAGGGTTATTTTTAATGGCGATGTCTAATCAAACAGATGCTTTAGTTATAACCACAGGAAATAAAAGTGAAATCGCAGTAGGGTATTCAACTCTTTATGGGGACACTTGCGGGGCGATTTCACCTTTAGGGGATCTTTTTAAAACAGAACTTTATCAATTTGCAGAACATATCCAAAAAAAAGAGGCTATTTTCCCAGAAACGATTTTGACGAGGCCCCCATCTGCGGAGCTCGCTTTTGGACAAAAAGATGAAGATGTATTGCCTCCTTATAAAGTTATGGATGAAATATTAAGGCTTTATATTGAAGAGGGGTATTCTAAACAAATGATTTTGATGATGAAAAAATATGATTCTGAGATCGTCGAATGGACGATAAAAAGGTTGTATCAAACAGAGTTCAAAAGGCAGCAGTATGCCCCTATCATCCGCATTTCCAAAAAAGCGTTCAATATTGGAAGGAATATTCCAATTGTTCAAAAATTCTATTAAATTTCTGAATAGTCAAAAGGGATTACTTCGGAAATTTTTTTTGATTGATGTCTGACCATCATCAATCGATCAAATCCTAACGCTACACCACAACATTCAGGAATGAAAGGGAGTGCCTTTATAAGACGATCATCGATCGCAAAGGGGGATTTGTTTTGATTAAGGCGTTCTTGAATCACAGAAGAAAATCTTCTTTGTTGCTCTTCTGGATCTAATAGCTCATCATAGCCGTTAGCAAGCTCAATAGAATCAAAATATATTTCAAAACGGCAAGCCTCTTTGTTTTTAACTTTTGCAAGAGCTTTTTGCCATTCTGGAAACCCTTTGATCACCGTAAGATCTTTGAGGTGTGGCTCAACGAAAAAGCTAAAAATAAAATCAATCGTCTCATAAAAATCTAAATTAGCAGGAAGCTCGATGTTTTTATCTCGAATAAAAGTATTTAAAATTTCTTGATCCACTTTGTGCAGATCAATATGGGTCATTTTTTGAAAAATTTCGAAGTAGCTAACAAAATGAACCCTCTTAGGTTGAATAAAAAGTTGAATCAACTGAATGGTTTCATCGATTAGAAAATTTAAATCTTTTCTAATCCGGTACCACTCTATCATCATGAATTCAGGATTGTGCTTGGAACCAAATTCACATGCTCGGAACACATGACTTAATTGATAAATATCTTTTTTTAAAACGCTCAAAAGACGCTTCATCCCAAATTCCGGCGAAGTGTGTAAATAGCGCGATTTGAAGCCATCTGATGCTTGAAAAAGTTCGATATGGGTGTCTAAATTCGGATATTCTACAAGTAGAGGGGTGTCCACTTCTAATACATCCCTCTCTTCAAAAAACATTCGAACCTTTTTTAACTGATTCGAACGATCAATTAAAATTTTAGCTTTGGACTCTGGAGACATATTCACCAGTTCGAGTATCGATCCGAATTTTTTCTCCCTCTTCAATAAAGATTGGAATTTGGACTTTTGCGCCTGATTCGGTTAATGCAGGTTTGAGAACTCTTCCAGAAGCTGTATCGCCACGAACGCCTGGAGCTGTCTCTGTAATTACCATATCTAGGAAAGTTGGAGGTTCAATTGAGATGACTTCCCCTTTGAAAAAGACGATATCGTATGTCTGTTCTTCCATTAACCATGGTTCTTTATCCCCAATGATATTTAAAGGGAGTGTAAGCTGCTCAAAAGTTTCATCTTCCATAAAGACAACACCATCGGATTCTTTGTAAAGCATCCGCATTGTCTTTTCTTCTACATCGGCAAGATCCAGTTTTTCCCCTGATTTATAAGTTTTTTCAACAACTCTTCCTGTCATCAGGTTTTTAACTCTGACACGTGTGAAGGCTTGCCCTTTGCCAGGTTTGACAAATTCAAGATCGACGATGACATAAGGATTGCGATCAATTTCTAGTTTCATTCCTGCTTTTAAATCATTGGTGTCTATTTGAGCCATTAACTTCTCCGTGATAGTTTTTTATACCGTGAATACCACGGTTAGACCTTGAAAGGTGGATCTATGTTAAAATTAGAATGGATTTTTAAACAACAAAAAAGGGGAGTAATATCTCAATAATAAAAGCTAGTGGAATTAAGGTTTCTCGAGAAACTATTTGTTAACTATCGATGCAGAGGTTTGTAATAATTTCTCAAGGTTTGAAGTTAATTCTGCAAGCTTTTGTGCAGTTTTTTTGAAATCATCAACTGAGGCATTAGAAGCTTGGACAGACTTTTCAATTAATTCTGCCGATTGGCCAATAGAATTCGTTTGCGTTTCTAGTTGACGAAGGTATTTTTCAATTTGTGTTTTCAATTCGTTATTTTCCGATCTTGCGGCGACTAGCATATCGATAATTTTGGAGAGGTCTTCACGAGTTTCTTTGAGAATATCGAATCTATCTTGAAAAGATGCTAATTTTTCAGACAATTTTTTCATCTTCTCTGTACAATTAATCAGTTCCTGATTCAATTTTTCTTTGTTTTTAACCTCTATTTCAAGTTCTGCGCATTGTGATACTAATTCATCATGATTGGAAACCGAGCTTATGAAAGTAACTTGTACTCCAGCCAGAGTTGAAAATAAGTATAAAGCGGCATTATTTTTTTTTTGATAGCTGATTATCATCCCCAATATAGATAGTGAGAGCATAGAGATTTCTAATATTCTTTGCGGAGGGATGGTGATGTTAAAATAAGAGTGTACTTGAACAAAGGTTGTATGAATAGTCCGAAAAATTCCATTTTTTATCTCATCCAACGATGGAGTCTTTTCTGTTAAAAAATGCCAAGCTAAAGTAATCATGAATGTCCCAAAAAAAAGATGTTTTTCAAAATAAAAATTTAGTAAACATTAAGTTTTTAACCAAATTATTTCAAATTATTTTATGACTGAAAAACAAGATGATCTCAACGAAGGGAAAAAATATTACATGGGCGATGATTCACTTGAAGAGGGTGAAATCAAAGAAGATCAGTTTGCAAGGGAGACTTTGGAAAGATACGCCGGATGTCGCGTTGAACTTTTCCGTTCGAATTTAATTTTGACGAATTTTCATCGCTACGTCGACTATTTTGCTAAAACAAGAGATTTGAAAATTTATGAAGGTTCGATGTTTAAAGTAGCTCATAGCGAAGAAGAGGATATCACCATTTTGGATTTTAAAATTGGATCTCCTGCCGCTGCTTTAGTGGTAGACCTATGCTCTTTCCTACCTATCAAAGCTGCTATCTTTTTAGGGATGTGCGGGGGATTGAGAAGACGATATCAAATAGGTGATTATCTTATGCCAGTAGCAGCAATAAGAGGTGAAGGAACTTCAGATTTTTATTTTCCGCCAGAACTTCCCTCCCTTGCAAATTTTTTAATGCAAAAAGCTGTAAGTGAAATTTTAGAAGAACAGCAAGCTAGCTACCACGTCGGTATTTGTTTCACAACCAATATGCGGTTTTGGGAATTCAACCAAAACTTTATCGAGCGATTAAAGGCTACAAAAGCACAAGGAATTGAAATGGAGTGCGCTACTTTGTTTACGGCCAGCTATAAAAGAAAGTTTACACTAGGTGCGCTTCTTCTGATTTCTGATTTGCCATTAGAGAGGAACGGCATCAAAACTAAAAAGAAGTCAGAATTCGTCTTTGAGAATTATATGAAAGATCACGTTGAAAAAGGGATTTTGATTTTGAAAAGAGCCAGAGAGATGCAAGCTAAAAAAGTCAAAGGCGCCTATCATCGTAATATGGGGTTATTCAGAACACCAGCTAATTGAAGTTTCTTGACGCCAACTTCTTTTATATGGGATCATGATTAAATGTTTTTATATGTTTAATTAGGATTTGCTTATGTCTACATTGCGTGAACATTGGGGTTCAAAGCTTGGATTTATCATGGCCGCAGTAGGCTCTGCAATCGGTCTTGGTATTCTTTGGAAATTTCCTTATGTCGTCGGTAAAAATGGGGGTGGCCTATTTTTGATTTCTTACATCGTTTGTGTTGTGCTCATCGGACTTCCTCTTTTTATCGCTGAACTTGTATTAGGGCGAAGTGCTCAAAAAGCAGCCGTCTTGTCGATTGAGTACCACCGTCCAGACGCACCAGGTTGGAAAATTGCGGCTTGGTTAGGAATTATTTCTTCATTTTTAATTATGTCGTTTTATAGCGTTATAGCTGGCTATGGAATGAGTTATATTTTACTTTCATTAAACGGGTTTTATCAAAATTTGACTTTGGATGAAGTCGGTATTGTTTATGAAAAGCTCAATACATCAGGAGCCATTTCCACCTTTTGGCATTTCCTTTTTACAGCCATTACAGCCATGATCGTCTTCCTAGGAGTAAGAAAAGGGATCGAATATTGGTCCAAAATCATGGTCAAAATTTTTCTTGTGTTGATGCTTGGACTCTTTGCTTATAGCTTGACAATGCCTGGACTTCATGAAGCTTTTCAATTTGCTTTTAAAGTGCACCCTGAACAATTTACCGCTTCAAGCTTTATTGAAGCTTTGGGTCTTGCACTCTTTACACTGAGTTTGGGGCAAGGAATTATGATCTCATACGGGAGTTATATGCATCCTAAAGAAAGCATTTTAAAAACATCGTGTATCGTAGCTTTCTCTGTCGTATTGGTTGCTGCGCTATCAGCTTTGACCATCTTTCCTGTCGTTTTTACATTTGGAGTAGAACCTTCATCAGGTCCTGGTCTTGTCTTTAAAACACTTCCTTTTTTGTTTGCAAAACTTCCATGTCCCATGTTGATATCTTCGGCATTTTTTACCCTTTTTGTTTTTACTGCTCTAACATCTGCTGTTCCGCTTATAGAAGTAGTGGCTACTAATTTGATGGAGCTTTTTGATTTTTCCAGAAAAAAAGCAGTTATTATCGTTTCAACTGCGACATTCCTATTCGGCCTTCCGAGCGCTTTTTCACAAACCGATTTTCAAGTGTTTAAAGATTGGAAAGAGATTTATGGGTTGAGCTTTTTAGAGACTATTGATCAGCTAGTTTCAGTATGGGTGATCCCTGTTGCAGGATTGCTCACATCGATTTTTGTCGGTTGGAAGATTGCTCAAGCAGTTTCTAAAGAACAGTTTTGTCAAAAAGAGGATAGCCCTTTCCTATTTCATTTTTGGCATTTCATGATTCGCTATATTGTCCCTGCGGTGACTATTTTAATTCTTCTTCAAGGAAGTGGCGTGATCGATATTAATAATTTAATTAGGGCTGGTTGAGAGCAAATGAGAGAATTAAGAGAACATTGGAGTTCTAAGCTAGGCTTTTTACTCGCAGCTATCGGTTCGGCTATCGGACTTGGGGTTTTGTGGAAATTTCCCTATACGGTTGGCCAAAATGGGGGTGGGTTTTTTCTTTTAGCCTTTTTTATTTGTATTTTATTGATTGGGATCCCTGTCTTCATCGCAGAGCTTTTAATTGGTAGATATAGCCAAAAAGCAGCTATCTTGGCATTTTCCGAAATCGCGCCAAAATATCCGTTTTGGAAAATTGCCGGCTGGCTCGGCGTGATCTCCTCTTTTTTAATTATGTCGTTTTATTCTGTTATTTCAGGATATGGCTTAAGTTACGTACTTATGAGTTTTACTAAATTTTATGCAGGAAAATCAGCGCTAGAAGTTAGTCAAACTTATGAACTTCTTTCAGCATCAGGCGATATTTCTCTATTTTGGCATTTTATTTTTACAGCTATCACCATGGGAATCGTTTTTTCTGGTGTAAGAAAGGGGATTGAATTTTGGTCCAAGATCATGACAAAAGCATTATTTGCCATTCTTTTTGCTCTTTTTCTTTTTAGTTTAACGTTAGATGGATTTAAAGAAGCTGTCGCTTTTATTTTTTACCCGCGTATAGAAAATTTTAATTTCTCTTCTATCATAGAAGCGCTTGGATTAGCTTTCTTTATTTTAAGTTTAGGTCAGGGGATCATGATCTCTTACGGCAGCTACATGCATAAAGAGGATAATATCCCTATGATGGCACTGATAGTTGGGGGTTCTGTCATCATCGTGGCTGTACTTTCTTCAATGGTGGTGTTTCCTGTGGTGTTTTCTTTCGGTTATACCCCTAAGGCTGGTCCCGGTCTAATTTTTCAAACGTTGCCATTTTTATTCGCTAAATTGCCGGGAGGTGTCCTTTTATCAATTATTTTTTTTATTTTATTCGTCTTTACTGCTTTAACTTCTGCCGTAGCCTTTATCGAAGTTGTAGCGACAAATATGATGGAATTAACCAAAGTTACCCGTAAACAAGCTGTTTTGATCGTAGGTATCTCGACATTTATATTCGGTATCCCTTCGGCCTTAGCCGCATCAGGGACATTTTTCTTTGAATGGAAATCAATTTATGGATATAATTTCTTGGACAATATCGACTACCTCATCTCAATTTGGATTATTCCGTTTGCAGGTCTTCTCACATCTATTTTTGTCGGATGGGTTATGGAAAAAAATCTCGCCAAAGAAGAGTTTTTAAGGGGTCATGGGAATCATAGACTATGGTATCCATGGATTTTTTCTATCCGTTATGTTGTCCCTTTTTTAATATTAATCATCATCCTCCAAAAATCTGGGATGGTGAATTTAGATAAATGGTTTTTTTGAAAAGTGATTTATGCAGTCTGTTCAAACATGCAATTTTTCGGATACGATGCGCTATTTCCCAAGAGAGCTCACTCTTTCTAATCGTACTAATTTTTCAACTGAAATTCATATAGATTTTTTTGTTCCTGAGTTGAACGTTTCCACTACAGTTGAATATACAATCTCTCCTTATGAACATGTGAGATTTGACAAAGTTGCAGATCAATTAGGTGGGTATCTTAGAAATAGAACTTGTAGCGTCAGCTTAAGGAAACCTTCATCTGAGGTTTTTTTTAATGTGCTTGGTATACCTACAAGGACATCCTGCAATTTGCTGCTTGAAGCAGCCGAGAGAGAACCCGATATTTTCCCTCAAACTTTTGAAGATGGGATAGACTTAAGACCTGTACATAAAAAACCTTTTGACACTTTTAATACTGACGAATCAAAAGCATTAATTCTTCAATATTCTAAACGGTATCAGCTATTTTTAGAGGATAAAAAGTTAAGAGCTTCTAAAATAATGCCTAGAGCACTTTTAGAAAGTGAATCTATCATTCCGCAGCAAATTCATTTTATCTGGTTGGGAAGTATTCTCAAACGTAAAGATCGGGCTAATCTCGTCTCCTTTAGAAATAAGCACCCATCATGGCAGATTATTTTATGGCATGATTTAAAAGATTTAAAGTCCTCAGATACAATTAAATTGATTTATTTTGTTAATCAATATGCGATTAAATTAATTCATGTTGAATCATTTTTCGATTCCAGCTCAGATATTTTACAAATCGATAAAATCAAAGAATTTTACTCTTACGCTTATGATCAAAAGTTTTATGGGATGGCTGCGGATATTTTAAGAGTGCTGATTTTGTGGAAGATAGGCGGTATTTATGCAGACTGCGACAATTGGTGTTTTAAGCCTTTTGATCCTCTTGTAAAAATGCATAATTTTTTTGCAGGTCTATGCCCTATCAATAAAAATTTAGTAAAAATTAATAATGATATTATCGGATCAGTTCCTAGTCATCCAATTTTATCGAATTATATTCATTTAATGATTCAATCTCATGAAAAATATTGGGAAGTGACCAAGAAAGAAAATATTAAAAATATCTATGATGGATTTGCTTTCATTCGATATTACAAAATTACCAGAACTGTTTTTTCTACAGGGCCAATCCCTTTTAGTAAGGCTTATCATCAGTATATAGAACAAAAAGATGATCCCCTGACTTTAATTTATCCTCCTGATATTTTTCATCCTGGGAGTAAAGACTCTTCAGTTTATGAGTTCGGGGATCAGCCAGCCCCTTGTAGTTTTTCAGCAGCAACTTTTGATATGGGCTGGGTACCTGAATTTTCTGACCTCCTGGAAATAGTCAGGTCTGCAAAACCTGATTTTGAAAGAAGCATAGCTATTTTAGATCATCATCTTAAAAAAGAAAAATTAGAGGATTGTAAAAGACAGATCCATTTTTTTGAACTTCAAATCTATAAAGGATTATCTTCAGTTATAGATTGGTTAATAAAAGACCCCAAAAAATTGGAAGATGTCGATGTTTTGAACTTTCTTTTAACTGATGTAACTAAAACAGATATTGAAAAATTGATCCCTTATTTTAATGGCGACCGATTAATTATCGTTTCTTTTCCGCTTATAGATCAGCTTAACCATCATCCCAACATATACGGGTTTAGTTAATTTAATGGAGATGTACTTCACATAATTTTTCTAGTTCAAGCGGTGTTTTAGGCTCTTTTACAAAAAACTGTTTTTTTTCAGATTTTTCGCCAAAAAGTTTTTCTACAATCATCGATAACTTTTCATACTTCATCAAAGTAATCCCTTTTTCTGATGCTTGGATTTTGATTTTTGTAATGCTTTTTAACCATTCAACTTCTAAAGGATAAGGCCCAAAACGGTCTTTGAGTTCTTCAATCAGCTCTTCAACTTCTTGAATGCTCGTAGCCTCTCCAAGGCGATGATAAAATTCTAAACGAAGAGAAGTATCAGGTAGGTAGTAATCCGGGATTTTTGCCACAAATGGAAATTCAATTTTCGTTTCGATGAATGTCGTCGGTTTTTTCTTTTGCATGGCATCCATGGTTTTTTTCAGTAGTTTGCAATAAAGATGAAATCCAATTGTTGAAACATGCCCCGATTGTTGCACACCTAAAATATCCCCAGCTCCTCGAATTTCCAAATCAAGCATCGCAAGTTTCATCCCACCCCCAAAACCAGAAGATTCTACTAAGGCTCTTAGGCGTTTTTGCGTTGACTCTTGCAGCCTCTGAAAACGGGGAGTCATAAAATAGGCGTATGAAGGCTTATTATGCCTCCCAACACGTCCTCTAAGTTGGTAGAGGTCAGAAATGCCAAAATGCTCCGATCGATCGATTAAAATTGTATTTGCATTAGGGATATCAATCCCGTTTTCAACAATACTTGTCGCAATCAATATATCAGCTGTACCTTGTTTAAAGGCGTGAAAAGCATTGTCGATATCATCTGAGTCCATTTGGCCGTGAACGACTTGGATTCTAGCGGCAGGTAGAAGCTTTTTGATTTTTTCCGCTTCTTCAAATATCGACTCCACACGATTGTGAATATAGTAAGCTTGACCATCTCTTGAAAGTTCTCTTAAAAGAGCTTGTTGGATGGTTCCCTCTTCTTTATCGCAAATAATGGTTTTGATAGGCAATCGGTCATGAGGTGGTGAGTTGATAACAGAGAGCTCTTTAGCTGAAATTAAAGAAAAATAAAGAGTTCGCGGTATGGGTGTTGCACTCATTGTCAAACAATCGATCCCAATTTTTCTTTTTTTTAATTTTTCTTTTGCACGAACACCAAATCGCTGTTCTTCATCGATGATCAGCATCCCTAAATCTTTGAACATCACATCGTCACTTAAAAGACGCTGTGTGCCAATCAAGATATCTATTCGGCCAGCATGAAGTTTTTCTAATGTTAGTTTGATCTCCTTAGATGATTTAAAGCGGCAGATCATATCTACAGTGACACCAAATGATCCCATCCTTTGCTGGAAGGTCTCAAAATGTTGAAGAGCTAAAATAGTTGTTGGGACAAGTACCGCCACTTGTTTTTTCCCATCGGCTACAGCTTTAAATGCAGCCCGCATCGCAACTTCTGTTTTCCCATAACCTACATCACCGCATATTAACCGATCCATAGCTTTTGTAGATTGCATATCTCGTTTAATGTCTTTGATCGCTTTCAGTTGATCTTCAGTTTCTTGATAAGGAAATTCCTCTTCAAAAGCTCGCATCAGAGGGCTATCATCCGGGTAGATATAACCGCCTTTGAGCTCCCGCTCTGCTTGCATTTGTATTAAATCTTTAGCGTAGCCGATGATGGCGCGTTGTGCTTGAAGTTTGGCTTTGGTCCATTTTGGGTTACCCAAAGTATGCAGCTCAGGTTTTTCTTCTTTGATTCCTATATAACGGGAAACAAGGTGGGATTGGGCGATGGGAACAAAAAGCTTACTTTGACCTGAATATTCTAAAATTAAAAATTCAGATTCTTGCCCTAAATGATTTTTTTGTTTTTCTATTCCTAGAAATTTCGCTATACCACTGTGTAAATGTACGACATAGTCACCGATTGAAAGCTCATGAAAATCAGAAAGTGGGGTGTGATAAGTGTTGCGCAATTTTTTTCTGGTAATTTTAAATCTTTGAAAAAATTCGGCATAAGAAACCACAACTAATTCAAGATCAGTAATTACAATACCAGAGGATAGATAGCCGATTATAGATTCAGAGCGAGCCAATACCGATGCACTGAAATATTTTTTTAGTGTGTCGATTTCAAGTTCAGTTGATCCAACTAAGAAAATTTTGTTTTTAGTGTCTTGAGACAGTTTTTCGCTGATTTCAATTTTTTGTGCTTCAAGATCTTGAGTTGTAATATCGTAATGATCAATTAGGTTTTCAAAAGGGCAATGAACTAAAAAAGAGTTGAAATCATGGTGAAATAACTCAAAATGGACTTTTTGAGTTATTTCTGGATCGATATAATGTTTCCTGCCAATTTTTTCGATCGCATGGCGCCCCCCGATTTCTTCGACGGTATTTTCTAAGAAAAAAAGTTGAGCGTGCAATCTGGATTTTTCTAAAAATTGCTCGAAGTTCAAAATTTTAGAACCGATAGAATCGATCAGTTTTTTTAAGTTCACATAAGCATCTTCAATTAAAACTGGATCATCAAAAACAATTAAACTTTTAGGATTTAGGTAATCAATAAGGTAAAGCTCTTGCTCATCTGATCGTTCTAGGCAGGATAAAAGTTCAAAATCATGAATTTTTTCAATTGAATGTTGAGACATCGGATCAAAACGTTTCATCAATGTGATTTCATCACCAAAAAATTCCATCCTAATAGGGGATAGAGCCGTTACCGGAAAAATATCTACAATTCCACCACGGATAGCAAACTCACCTTTATCTGAAACGATTTTCGATTTGTGATACCCCAAATCAGAAAACGTTTTATCAAGTTCAGAAAAATTGAGTTCATCCCCTAATCGGATCGTAATTTTTTTTAATGTTTTTTTGGCCGGAACTTTTTGTAAAACGGCTTGAAGAGGAGCGATAATGATTTTAGCCCCTTTGTGATGGTTGATTTCATTTAAAACCTCCATCCTGCTACCGATGATGTCCATAGAAGGGGAGATCCCTTCTTCAGGAAGTGCTTCCCATGAAGGAAATTCTAAAACTTTAGTATGAAAAAATTTCAGATCATCCGCAAGTTTAGACTCCCTATTCCCCTGAGATAAGATCAAAATATCTAAATTGAGCTCTCTATGAAGATATGTCAAAAGAAGAGATTTTGAAAAGTCGTTGAGTTTTTCAACGACTATAGAAGGATGCTCTTGAAAGCTCTTTTTAAACTTTGGAAAAAAAGCTGAATTGAATACTGACTCTATCACAGTTTAGCTATCCAATCAGAAATTTGAGATTTTGCAAGAGTTAAATTTTCTGGTTTTTGCACTTTACCTTGGGCAAAATCTTCCTTCCCACCACCCATACATCCTATCAAAGGGTTTAGTTCTTTCACTAATGAGGGTGCTTTCCATCCGGCGTCAATCATTTTTTTTGATAGTCTGAGGCAAAAACTAAAATCGGTTATGAGTAAAATGCAATCAATTCCTTTCTCTTGAGAGAGTTCTAAGGCAATCGTCCCTAAATCTTGAGGATCACAAGCGATAGATTCAACAATATAGGATTTAGTCCCTACTTGATGCACTTGTTTTACTAAAGCTGATTTAAATTCCTGGGCTTTTAAACGCTTGAGTTCTTTTTGATCTGCTTTGAGAATTTTCAACTCTTCTGTTAAGGTTTTAAGTCGATCGATAAGCTTACCCTCTTCAACTTCGCATATCGATGCAGCCATTGTTAATTTGTTTTCTTTATCTTCGAGATGTTCAATCGCTGCGAAATGGGTTACAGCTTCAATTCTTCTCACGCCTGATCCAATACTCGACTCTTTTAAAATCCGAAATAATAGTAAATCTTTTGTGTTATCAGCATGGGTGCCCCCGCATAGTTCTTTAGAAAACCCCTCAATATCGACTACACGGACAACTTTTCCATATTTGTCACCAAAAAATTGCTTAATATCTGAACAATTTTTGATCTCTTCATAGTCTTTTTCAAAAGTTGAAACAGGTGTTCCTTTCAAAATTTCTGCATTGACCATTTGTTCAAGTTTTGAGAGCTCTTCTTTTGTTAGAGCTTTGTGATGATTGAAATCAAACCTTAAACGATTTTGTTCCACAAGTGATCCAGCTTGTTTGATATGTGGTCCTAAAAGATCTTGCAAAGCTTTATGTAGAAGGTGAGTCGCTGTGTGATGCGCTCTAATTGCATCGCGCATCTTACGATTAATAGAAGCATGTACCGGTTCTCCTACAACAAAAGCACCTGATATCACTTGCCCGTGATGGATAATCACACCTGGAAAAGGGGAAGTGGTTTTTTCAACTAAAAATCGGGCTTGATGATGTTCAATGACTCCGGCATCTCCTATTTGCCCCCCTTTTTCTGCGTAAAAAGGGGTTCTATTTAAAATTAATAGCCCTTTTTCATCGACCTCTAATGAAGATTTAAATTCTTCATTAGAAACAATCCCTGTGATCGTCGCATCACATTCTAATCTTTCATATCCAATAAAGTCAGAGACTCCATGTCGTTCTAAATGAGATTCAAATAAATTTTTGCCGGCAATTTGCGTTGTGGTTTGGTGCGCTTTTCTAGAACGCTCTTTTGCAGCTTCTTCCAAAAGTTCGTAAGCTTCTAAATTGACAGTCAATCCCGCATCTTTAGCGATCAAAAGAATCTCTTCTAAAGGGAAACCGTAGGTGTCTTTCAACTTAAATAAATCCTCGCCCATAATTTGTTTATCAAAGTTGGCAAGCGATCTTTCAACAATTTGGTTTAAGATGTTTCCACCTCGTTTTAGGGTCTTATGAAAATTTTCCTCTTCCGATGTCAAGAGTTCTTCGATTTTATTTTGAGCTGTTTTGAGCTCTGGGTAATCATCCCCCATTACTTCAATAAGATCGGGAATAAGTTTTGCTAAAAAAGGTTCGTGCAAATTCAATCTTTTCCCATATCTTACCGCTCGTCTTAAGATTTTTCTTAAAACATAACCTCGGTCGACATTTGAGGGCTGAGCTCCATCTGCAATAGCAAAACTTAAAGAGCGTATGTGATCGGAGATGACGTGAAAAGCAGGTGCTAGCATTTGATTTTTAGGGTCGTATGCAATTTTAGATATTCTTTCAACGCCTTTGATGAGGTGCTGCATGATATCGGTTCCAAAAACAGTATCTACCCCAAGCTTAAGCGAAATCACCCTCTCTAATCCCGATCCTGTATCGATCGATTGATTAGGCAATTTTTCTAATCTTCCATCTTGGAAGCGGTTATATTGCATGAAAACAAGATTCCAAAATTCTAAATAGCGCTCGCCAGTAATATCTTCTAAAATCGATTTGGCGGGACCAAAAGCTTCTCCACGGTCATAGTATAGCTCTGAACAAGGGCCGCATGGTCCAACATCTCCCATAGCCCAGAAATTATCTTTTTCACCTAAGCGGACGATTCTAGATTCCGGAACGTAATTTTTCCAAATCTCATACGCTTCATCATCATCTTTATAGACGGTCACCCATAGACGTTCAAATTCGAATTCAAAAACTTTAATAGTCACTTCAAAAGCAAACTTAATCGCCTCATGCTTGAAATAATCACCGAAAGAAAAATTCCCTAGCATCTCAAAAAAAGTCATGTGACGGCTTGTGTGACCTACATTGTCCAAGTCGTTGTGTTTGCCTCCAACTCGGACACACTTTTGAGATGAGACTGCTCGTTTGTAATCAGCTTTCGATTGTCCTAAAAATAAATCTTTGAATTGGTTCATCCCTGCATTTGTAAAGAGTAAAGTGGGATCGTCATGAGGAACAACTGGAGATGAAGAAATAGGCTGATGCCCCTGAGACTTAAAATACTCAATAAATTTTTTTCGGATTTGTGATGACAAGATCATAATTAACCATTAATTTAAGGGCCTTAAACGCTCTAACTAGCGCTTTTATTATTGCATAGATTTAGAAATCAAGAGTAAAAAAATAATCCATCTTTTAATGAAATGCAAGTATTAGCAAATCGACGTTCAATTTAAAGGAGTTTATAGCATGATGGACGCCACTGAATTAGAAAACCTAAAAGAAATTGCTGGAACAATCCGCCAGCTTTCAATCGAGGCTGTACAAAAAGCCAACTCTGGGCATCCTGGCCTTCCCCTCGGTTGCGCCGACATCGGCGCTTATCTTTATGGAAAACTCTTGAGACATAACCCGCATCATCCAAAATGGTTGAATCGCGATCGATTTGTTTTATCGGCAGGGCATGGCTCAGCTTTATTGTATTCTTGTTTGCATTTGGCTGGATTTGGTTTGACAATAGAGGAACTTCAACAATTTAGGCAGCTCCATTCAAGAACCCCAGGCCATCCGGAATATGGGGAAACACCCGGTGTAGAATCGACAACAGGTCCACTTGGACAAGGTATTGGCAACGCTATCGGACAAGCTTTTGCAATTAAAATACTAGGCCAAACTTTCAATAAACCTGGCTACGAGTTATTCAATAGTAAAGTTTTTGCTTTAGCAGGGGATGGCTGTTTAATGGAGGGAGTTTCTCAAGAAGCTTGTAGTTTTGCAGGACATTTGGGAATTGATAACATCGTCTTGATATTCGATTCAAATAAAGTAACACTTGATGGACCTCTTTCAGACTCTGGGTCGGATGATATCGCTATGCGGTTTAAATCGTTTGGCTGGGATGTTTTTGAAATGAATGGAAATGATATCGAGGCAGTAGGCGAAGTATTTACAAAAGCGCTCGCCAAGCAAACAAAACCTGTTTTAATCATCGCTCATACTGTAATTGGGTTCGGATCTCCTAATAAATCAGGATCTTGTAAAGTGCATGGTTCCCCGCTTGGAGAAGAAGAGCTGAAATTGACTAAAAAGGCTTTAGGCTTGTCAGAAATTCCTTTTTTTGTGTCATCTAAAGTAAAAGAGTTTTTTGAAGCTAAACTCAAGCAAGATGAAAAAAGAGAGCAATTATGGAATGAACTTTTTGCAAGTTATCAAAAACAATTTCCCAAAGAGTCTCTGCAAATTAATGCGATGATCGAGCAAAAACTTCCCAAAGATCTAGAACAGCTGCTTAAAGAAATCCCTATTAAAGCTCCGGTTGCTTTAAGAGCAGCTTCGCAAGAGGTGATTTGCAAGCTTGCTGAAATTCTTCCTTATCTTATTGGTGGATCGGCTGATTTATCTGAGTCAGATAGAACCCACATTAAACCTTATGGCAATATTTCCAAAGGGAAGTTCACAGAAAAAAATATCAAATTTGGAATTCGAGAGTTTGGCATGGCTACAATTGCGGCTGGACTTTACCAAAGCCAGATGTTTGTTCCTTTTATCGGAACATTTTTGACATTTTCTGATTATATGAGAAATGCGATCCGCTTAGCTTGCTTAGGACATTATCATGTCATCTACCAATTCACTCATGATTCGGTGTTTTTAGGGGAAGATGGACCCACTCATCAACCGATAGAACAAGTGATGTCTCTGAGAATGATCCCAAATATTCATGTCATTAGACCAGCTGATGCCAACGAAGTCAAAGCCGCATGGTTTGCTGCTTTGAGTTATAAGAATGGGCCAACAGCTTTAATATTGACAAGACAGGCTTTACCAACTCTTGAAGGGACTGATGTGCCATATCAAAGTGGATTGATGAAAGGCGCCTACATTTGTAAGCAAGAACAGGGGGATGTAAAATTCACTATTGTTGCTACAGGATCTGAAGTTTCATTAGCGGTTAAAGTCGCTTTGGAATTAGAAAAAAAAGGGCATGGAGGGGTGCGCGTTGTTTCAATGCCTTGTATGGAGTTATTCAGAAAGCAGCCTAAAGCTTATCAAGATGCTATCCTTTTGCCTGGAAAAGGTAAAAAAGTCAGCATTGAAGCTGGCGTCACATTAGGTTTTGCAGAGTGGGTTGGTCAAAATGGAATTAAGATCGGGATCGATCGATTCGGGCTTTCAGCTCCGCAAAGCGCAATTGAAAAAGAACTAGGTTTTACAGTTGAAAGCGTTATCAATACCATCTTGGCATAAAACCGGCTTTTTAGAAGCTTTGGCAAAAAAAAATAATGGAAGAATCCCTGTTTGGCTCATGCGTCAAGCGGGGCGATTTTTACCAGAATATCAAGCATTGAAACATACATATTCGATGCGAGAGCTTTTCTATGAGAAAAAGTTAATTTCTGAAATAACAAAAATGCCTTTAAAACGGTTTGATTTGGATGCGGCAATCATTTTTTCTGATATTTTACTCCCACTCGAAGCTTTAGGTTCTAAAATTATTTTAGAACATCAAAAGCCACCAGTTGTGGAAAAACCAGAAAAGTTTAACTTTGATCA
>JACCDV010642020.1_pt1 | contig 23914 bp, 30 predicted proteins | sample 7446131 | NCBI WGS metagenome assembly JACCDV01 (sample SAMN15323448, study PRJNA562643) | freshwater metagenome | isolation source: river surface water | place: USA:Blue River Watershed | collected 2017-08-17
GAGCAGCGCATCTACAACACGGTGCAGTTCCCGTCGCTTCGCAAGAACGTGACGGGCTTGACCACGAACAACAACAAGTACCTGTCGGCCCCGGGCGACTTCTTGGCCGTCTACTCGATGGCGGTGGTGGATGCGACGGGCCGGTACGAATACCTGCTCAACAAGGATGTGAACTTCATCCGGCAGGCGTACCCGAATCCGAACTCCACGGCCATCCCCAAGTACTACGCCCTGTTCGGTCCGACCACGACCAACAACAATCCGCCCGTCATCACGGACGAGCTGTCGTTCATTCTGGGCCCCACGCCTGATGCGGCGTACACGATCGAGCTGCACTATTACTACTACCCCGAGTCGATCACTGTGGCGGCTGATGGGCGTACGTGGCTCGGTGACAACTTTGATTCCGTGCTGCTGTACGGTTCGCTGGTTGAGGCCTACACCTTCATGAAGGGTGAGCAGGACATGATGGCTGCGTACGACAGCAAGTACAAAGAGGCACTTGCGATGGCCAAGCGTCTGGGCGATGGTATGGAGCGGCAGGACGCCTACCGCTCTGGGCAGTTCCGACAGGCGGTGACCTGATATGTCATTTGACCAAACCCTCACGACGAGCTTCAAGCAGGACTGCCTGCTTGGGGTTCAAGACCTTTCCACCGACACGCTCAAGATCGCGCTGTACACGGCAGAGGCTGACCTGAACGCTGCGACCACGGCGTATACCACGGCCAACGAGATCACCGGCACCGGATATGTGGCTGGCGGGGTGACGCTGACTGGCGTAACCGTGTCCGTATCTGGCACGACGGCGTACGTAGACTTTGCAGATGCTGTCTGGAACCCGGCAAACTTCACCGCCCGTGGTGCCCTAATTTACAATGCCAGCAAGAGCAACAAGTCGATTGCCGTGCTGGACTTTGGTTCGGACAAAACCGCGACCACTTCTTTCACTGTGCAGATGCCCGCCAACACCGCGACTTCCGCACTCATCCGTTTCGCATAAGGGGCGATCATGTCTATCGAAAAAGTTAAAGCTGGCGGCGTGTTCACGGTAAGCTGCTATGACGCTGACGGCAACCTGAAGTGGGAAGACAAGTCCCCGAACCTCGTGGTCAACGAAGGTCTGGACTACATGAACACCCAGTTTTTCACCGGCAGTGGCTACACCGCTTCTTGGTTTCTGGGCCTGTACGGCTCCGGCAGCACCAACAACCCTGCTGCTTCGGACACCATGGCTTCGCACCCCGGCTGGACCGAAGTGACCGCATACAGCCAGTCCACCCGCCCCGCCTGTTCTTTTGGCAGCGCGACCACGGCAGACCCGTCGGTGATCAGCAACGCATCTTCCGTGGCTGTGTTCAGCATCAACGGCAGCACGACCGTGGGGGGCGCATTCCTTACGACCGACAACACCAAGGGCGGCACCAGCGGCATCCTGTTCTCGGCTGCCGACTTCCAGTCGCCCGGCGATCGCGTGGTTGTGTCTGGGGACACGCTGAACGTCACGTACACCTTCAGCCTCGACGCCGTTTGATGTGTTTGCAGATTCCCCCTTCGCCACGGTTCCGTTTGCCACGGTTGGGGGCAATCTTTACCTCGTAGCTGTTGTAGAGAGCGCCACGGCTTCGGATGTCGTGGCCGCAACCTCCACCCTGTTGGGGGCGATTCAGGAAAGTGCGGCAGGAAGCGACACCGTTCAGGGCTCGGTCGTTTTTCTGTCCGTTGTGCTGGAGACGGCGGCTGGGGCGGACCAAACTTCCGCCAGCGCCAGCATCTTTGCCTCGGTTATTGAATCCGCCGCAGGTCTTGACGCAGCCCTTGCACTGGCCGTTTTCCCGGCATCTCTTGCCGAGAATGCCGCAGGTAGCGACACGATTCAGGCTTTCCCGGAGTACCCGGGCCTGATCCTTGAGGGGGTTTCTGCGCAGGATGCAGCGAGCGCTTTGGCCTCCCTTGCGGCCAACATTTCCGAGGCGGCGGTCGGTTTTGAAATCCTCGAAACCATCAAGGCCCAGCTTTGCAGCATCTTTGAGGGGGTCACCGCCAGCGATTCGCCCAGCGGGTCCCTGCTCATGTTTGCCAGTGTGACGGAGGCGGCGAGGGGGTTGGACACCAACGCAGCTCAGGTTCAGTGGGCGGTGCAGATTCTGGAAGCTCTGCAAGCGCAGGATCAGGTTTCGGCAAGGGCCAGCTTTGCCGCGATGGTGCAGGAACTGGGGGCCGCTGCCGACTCGGTGCAGGTTCGCCTCCTGTGGGAAATTATCAATGACAGCCAGACGGTGACGTGGCAAAATATCTCCACAGCCACCGGGGCGGACTGGGCGGTTGTGAATACGGCTGACGGAACCACTTGGCAGAACATCCCGACAGCTACCGGGACGGCGTGGGTCATTGTGGACACGGCTGACGGAACAACTTGGCAAGTCATCAAGACCAGCCCGTAAAGGAAAAACATGCCATTTGTAGTCAAAGACAGAGTAAAAGTCACGACCACATCGACTGGCACGGGCACCATTACGCTTGGCGCTGCCGCTCCCGGGTTTCAGAGCTTTTCTGTCATCGGCGACGGGAACACCACGTACTACACCATTGCAGATTCTGCGGCTGGTACATGGGAGGTGGGTCTTGGAACTTACACCGCTTCCGGCACAACGCTTGCCCGGAACACAGTTTTGGAGTCCAGCAACGGAGGTTCGCTCGTCAACTTTGGCGCTGGCAGCAAAGACGTGTTTGTCGTCTACCCTGCGGAATACTCTGCGTACTCCGACATCCCGAATGACGGCTCGTACTTCCTTGCAACAATGATGGGTTGATCATGCCTACCTACGCAAATACCTCTTACGTAGCCAAGAATGTGGGCACATCTGCCTCTACGCTTGCAACGGTCCCTGCCAGCACGACGGTGGCAATCACCAGTCTGGTTGTGGCAAACACCACCTCTTCCCCGATCACGGCCGACGTGTACTTCACCCGTTCGGCTGTGGACTATTACTTGGTCAGGACGGCTCTGGTCCCGGTTGGTGGTTCTCTTGAAGTGATTGGCGGTAACCGGGTGGTCCTGATCGCGGCGGATGCGCTCAAGGTGGTCACAAGCGCGGCAAGCTCTGCCGATGTGGTTGTTTCTGTTCTGACGGCGGCATAACATGGCGTTCATTGGCAACACCCCCACCACGCAGGCGTTTGTCCCGGCCATTGATTATTTCAGCGGCAACGGCAGCGCCGTCACGTTCACACTGTCCCGGCCCGTGGGGTCAAACGCTCAGGTGCAGGTGGTTGTTGAGAACGTTCCTCAAGCCCCGGGCGATGCGTACAGCATCAGCGGCAACAGCATCACGTTCACCAGCGCACCCCCGGTTGGCGCGAACAACATCTACGTCTACTACACGAGCCCGATCACGCAGATCATTGCACCGAGCCAAGGCACGGTGAGCCAGCTCTCGCTGGGGACGATCAATTTCTACATCAACCCGCAGGACATCACGGCGAACTACACGATTCCTGCCGGGTTTAACGCGATGACGGCGGGGCCGGTAACTGTGGCGTCGGGTGTGACGATCACGGTGCCGAACACCAACTCGTGGGCAATCGTTTAAGGAGCGGCCATGGGCGTTAAATTGGTAGCTTCAGGTGGCGGATCGGTAGAGATCAACCCGCCATCCACGTCTTCAAACTTCACCGCCACCATGCCTGCGGGTACGGGTAGTGTGGTGGTCAACGGCGTCAACGGTTCGCTTGTTTTGGGAACTGCGCAGAACAGTACGTCCGGCACCAGCATCGACTTCACCGGCATTCCTTCATGGGTGGAGCGCATTACGGTGATGTTTACCGGCGTGTCTGTCAGCGGTACTTCTCTCTTGCTGTTTCAACTTGGCGCTGGTTCGGTAACAACTTCTGGCTATACATCTAGCAGCGGTAGAGTTAATAACTCTAACGTGGCGACCTCGGTTACCAGTACGGCGGGTTTTGTTGCGGCGATTGATCCCGCCGCCGCATCTCTTGCGTCTGGACACGCAGTATTCACAAATTTGACAGGCAATACTTGGGTGTACTCGGTTAACGGTGGCTGTACGGGTAACGCCGTAGGGTTCTTTGGTGGCGGTAATGTGGCGCTTGGCGGCGTTCTGGACCGTGTGCGCATCACCACCGTCAACGGCACCGACACTTTCGACGCCGGGTCTATCAACATTATGTACGAGTAAACACCATGCCAGTAAAAGTTGATGGAACCAACGGTGTTTTGCAGGCGTACGACTTCCAAGTCTTCTCGACCGGCTTCGCGTATACGTTCCCTGCGGGCACGACCTCGCTGATTGCAGCACCTGCGGGTACGCTGGCTACCGGCACGATCACGATGCCGCTCTCCCCGTCTGACGGTATGGTGGTCTCGATTGCCACGACGCAAGAGATCACAGCGCTCACGATCAACGGCAACACCGGCCAGAGCATCGGCGGCACCCAGACGACCCTGATGGCAGCCAACAGCTCTGTGGACTTCGTATACCGTCAGGCCAACGCAACTTGGTATCGCACCAGCGCCCCGGCTCTGGGTAACGTGGGTACTGCACCTGTGTACGCCGCCCGGGCGTGGGTCAACTTCAACGGCACGGGTACGGTGGCAATCCGTGCAAGCGGTAATATCAGCAGCATTACTGATAATGGTACGGGCGCATATACGTTGAATTTCACCACTGCAATGCCAGACGCAAACTACGCTGCGGTGGGGTCTGTAAGAAACCGGCTGTCTGGCACTGTGGCGTCAACGCTTTGGACTTCCACATACGCTACGACAAGTCTTGCTATTTCTGTTGGTTGGGATACCGTCGCCGACTTTAACAACCAAGACTCGGAAATCGTCAACGTCGCCATCTTCCGCTAAGGACCAACCATGCCAATCACCATAAACGGAAACGGGCTCATCACTGGCGCATCGACGCTGGCGACGCCGGTTGGCAGCCCGACGTTCACCACGCCCAACATCGACTCGGCACAGTTTCCCGCCGTGTCCGGCACAGCCCCGCTTTATGCTGCTCGTGCATGGGTGAACTTCAACGGCACCGGCACTGTAGCGATTCGTGCAAGCGGTAACGTCAGCAGCATTACGGACAACGGTGTGGGCGACTACACGGTGAACTTCACCACGGCGATGCCGGATGCAAACTACTCGGCTGTTGCCAGTTTAATGTCAGGCGTAGGTACTGGCAACACAAACACCCAAGTATTTGGTACCGTAGCCACGGGGAGCGTTCGCACATGGCAAGTTAATTCTGCCTCGGGCGTTCTATTAGACGCCGCCGCTATTGGCGTCGCCATCTTCCGCTAATTAGGAGCAAACATGAACCAACGCATCATTTACCCCACAGACGACGGCGGCGTGGCCGTCATCGTTCCCGCTGCCGAGTGCGGCCTGACCATCGAAGAGATTGCTGCCAAGGACGTTCCTGCTGGCAAGCCTTACAAGATCGTGGATGTCGCCGACATCCCGTCCGACCGCACCTTCCGTGGTGCATGGGAGTATGCAGAATGATCACCATCAACATCAACAAGGCCAAGACCATCGCCCACGAAGTGCGCCGCGCTGCTCGTGCCGAGGAGTTCAAACCTCACGACGAGGTGATTGCCAAACAAATCCCGGGCACCGCTGCTCAGGAAGCTGAGGCCGCCCGTCAGGCCATCCGCGAGAAGTACGCAGCCATGCAAAACCAGATCGACGCAGCCGCCACGGTTGAAGAGATCAAAGCCGCCATGCCGCAGGTGTAACCATGCCCGTCAGCCAGATCGTCACCAACAGTATTGCCTCTGGGCAAACTTTCACCAGCCCAGTTTTTGCTGGCACCCCCACGGGCGTTGGTGTACTGACCGCCGCCACCGCGCAGAACAGCACCTCGGGCACGAGCATAGACTTCACCGGCATCCCCTCGTGGGTTGAACGGATTACGGTGATGTTTAACGGGGTGAGTACGAATGGAGGCAGTCCAATTCAAGTTCAACTTGGTGACTCTGGAGGCATTGAAACCAGCGGCTATTCGGGTGCGGTGCTAACTGTTATAAGCACCAGCGCTTACGTAGCGGAAGCACTCCCCGGTGCGGGCTTTCGTTTTGAAACAGCAACTGGTGCATTAACCGCAGCAGCCACGAGAAGTGGGCATTTGATATTGACAAATGTTTCTGGTTCAATTTGGGTTGCTAGTGGTAATCTGGGTAACAGTGGAAACGCAATTTTCTCATCTGTCGGTGGCACCAAAACCCTCTCCGACACACTCGACCGAGTGCGTATCACCACCGTCAACGGCACTGACGTGTTCGATGCCGGGTCCATTAACATTCTGTACGAGTAAACGCCATGCCATTGACCACAGTATCCCCCGGCGTTATGGACACCCAAGCCACGGCGACGTGGCGTAACCGCATCATCAACGGCGGGATGGGTATTTGGCAACGAGGCACCAGCGGCTTTACAACGCTTGGCAACTATTCTGCTGATCGTTGGTTTGTCAATGCTGGCACAAGCCTGTCCGCTGTTTCGAGGTCCACCGATGTACCGGCGGGCTTTCAATTTTCAATCTCTGTGGCGGGTACGAACGTGCCGCAGGTTGTGCAGCGGATTGAGTCACTGAACTCTTTTGACCTTGTGGGTCAGAGTGTGACCATTTCCTTCTGGGCAAAACAGACCAGCGGGGCCGGAAGCAACAGCCTGTTTTTGCAACTTCTTAATCCGAATGCCACGGACAACTACGTAGCGGTCACGCAAATTGGCGGCAACGTGTTCTTCACGGGAACTTCTGGCTGGGTTCAATACAGCACGACGTTCAACAACCTTCCAGCAGGCGCGGCGAACGGGCTTCAGGTAATTATTGGTGCCAACACATTGGGCGCTGCCACTTTCCTTGTCACTGGCGTCCAGCTTGAAGCAGGCACCGCAGCCACCGCATTTGAGCGCAGGGACTACGGGCGTGAGCTGATGCTGTGCCAGCGGTACGCAGAGGCAATTAACTTGCAGTTGGTAAGCCACGTGCTGACACTCAACAACATTCAATACGCACATATTTTTTTCAAGCAGACCAAGAGAGCTGCTCCGACATACTCTGTGCTATCCGGCTCTTGGGAAGGTATAACTCCAACCACTGCTGCAATTAATACGCAAATGGTACGTTTAGACGCGAATTCATCAACAGCGTTTTACTCGAACGGTAGCGCCACCATCTTGATTAGTTCGGAGCTTTAATCATGTACCAAAAAATCAACGACTCCCTGACAGGCGCAGAAGCTCAGTGCATCAAACGTCTGTCCGACAGCGCCTTCATCCCCTTCGACCCCGCCAACACGGATTATCAAGCCTACCTGAAATGGCTTGAAGAGGGTAACATTCCGGAGCCCGCAGAGGAACAGTAATGGCCTACATCGGAAACCCGCCCATCAGCGCCGCCTTCTTGACCGACCAGTTCAACGGGACTGGGAGCGCCACCGTGTTCACGCTGTCCGTGGCCCCGGCCAACACGAGTTCGATCCTTGTGGCGGTTACCGGTGTTCTCCAAGACCCCAGCACCTACGCAGTCGCTGGCACGACCCTAACTTTCTCCCAAGCGCCGCCAGCCGGTACGGGCAACATCTCGGTCCGGTATCTGGGCATCCCGGCTTCGGGTGTCACAACCACAGCCTACCGCACGGTAACGGAGTTCACGGCCACGGCAGGGCAGACGCTCTTCAACGTGCCGAGCTACACCGTCGGGTTCATCAACGTTTTCCGCAACGGCGTCCGTCTGGGGGCCGCCGACTTCACCGCCACCTCTGGCACCACGGTTGTTCTGGTCAACGCCTGCACGGCTGGCGATCTGGTGGTAACCGAGAGCTTTTTCGTCAGCTCGGTCCTGAACGCCATCCCGGCCACCACCGGCGCGGTGAACAACGCATACATCGCAGACAACGCAATCACAACCGCCAAGATCGCCCCGGGCGCAGTCATCCCCGCAGACCTCTCTACCGGCGGACCGTCATGGGATACCAGCGGCAACCTGTCGTTCAACTCCGGCTACGGTTCCAACGCCGTGGCCTATGCTTGTCGTGCATGGGTCAACTTCAACGGTACCGGTACGGTTGCTATTAGGGCCAGTGGGAATGTATCGAGCATTACCGACAACGGCACAGGTGACTACACTGTGAATTTCACAACCGCGATGCCTGATGCGAATTATTCCGGTGTTGCAACAACTGGACGTAACGGCGGAGGCAGTGGGCTTGTTGTTGACGCTGCTAATGCCGCTGCTCCAACAATATCGGCATATAGGTTTTACACACTGAATACGTCATTTAGTCCCGCAGACAGTGGTTTTATATTCGCGTCATTTTTCCGCTAAGGACCAACCATGTCAAACGCAGTAGCAATTGCACAGTACGGCAGCAACAACCCGGCATGGCGCAACCGCATCATCAACGGTGACATGCGGATTGATCAGAGGAATAACGGGGCGAGCGTGACGCCGACTGCCAGCACTTATACGCTGGATCGCTGGACGACATTGCTCAGTCAACCGTCTAAATTTTCTGTTCAGCAAAATGCAGGATCTGTTACACCACCTGCTGGTTTTACGAACTACTTGGGGGTCACTTCTTTATCCGCATATTCTGTTTTGACTGGCGATTATTTTGCCGTCGTGCAGAACATTGAGGGATTCAATGTAGCTGATTTAGGCTGGGGATCTGCTTCTGCTGCCAGCGTGACAGTTTCTTTTTGGGTCAGGTCAAGCCTTACTGGAACGCAGAGCTTTGTTCTAAGAAATGCCGCCAGCAATCGCTCTTACCCGGCAACATACACCATCAATGCGGCAAACACTTGGGAACAGAAGTCGGTCACTATTGCTGGTGATACAACCGGAACTTGGGGCACTGGCAACGGAACAGGTATTCAAGTCTGGTTCAATCTCGGGGCCGGGGCATCCTTCTCTGGGACAGCTAACGCATGGGCCGGATCGAACATCACTGCCGCAACAGGTTCAACCTCCGTAGTCGGCACCAACGGAGCCACCTTCTACATCACCGGCGTCCAGCTTGAAGCCGGAACCAACGAAACGCCGTTTGAGCGCAGGGCGTATGGGACTGAGTTGCAGTTGTGCCAGCGGTATTACGAATTTGGCGGTGTGTATATACAGGCTGCAACCAGCGCCGGTTCTGTTGTTGGAGGGACCGCATTTTATAGAGCGACAAAGCGGGCGTCCCCTACGGTTACCCTTAGTGCGGTAAACGGCACTTCGTTGACCCAGATCACAGGGGTATTCTCTGATTTAACAAATCAGTTTGCTTACTACACCGTTCCAAATGGAAACGGACAGTCCTCTTGTAACTGGACTTCCTCTGCGGAGCTTTGATCATGTACCAACAAGTGAAAAACATTTTTGACGAGAACGCGCCGAGTCTGATGGTCAAACGTCTGTCCGACAGCGCCTTCATCCCCTTCGACCCCGCCAACACCGACTACCAGCAGTACCTGAAATGGCTGGAGGAGGGGAACACGCCCCTTCCCGCCGAGGACCAAAACGGGCAAAATCCCGTTTAAATGAGGACCGATCATGAGCACTTACTCCCCCAGCCTCCGAATCCAGCTGATCAACACCGGTGATCAGGCGGGTACGTGGGGCAACACGACCAACACCAACCTCGGCACGCTGGTTGAATCCGCGATTGCCGGGTACATCTCGGTGTCGATCACCTCGGCCAATCAAGCCCTGACGGCCCTTGACGGCGCTGCCGACCAGTCCCGAAACGCGGTCATCGCCCTGACCACCACGACCACGGCAAACTTCAGCGTCTACGCCCCTCCGGCGGAAAAGACGTACGTCATCTACAACGCCAGCAGCTACACGGCCACGATCTACAACTCGACGGTGCTCGGCAACACGACAGCTGCCGGGGCTGGGGTGGCAATCCCTGCGGGCAAGACGCTGGCTATCTGGTCAGACGGCACGAACTTTGCTCCGCAAAACACGCATTTTGTCGGTGATGTAATCGGGAACGTGACCGGGAACGTCACGGGTAACGTGACGGGTAACGTGACGGGAAACCTTAACGGCAACTTGACTGCCGCCGCCCCAACCGCCGCAACGCAACCTTTCGGCACCAACAACACCACCATTGCAACCACGGCGTTTGTTCAGGCAGCGCTGCAAGCGGCGTACCCTGTCGGGTCGATCTACATAAACTCAAGCAGTTCGACCAATCCGGCCTCGATTTTCGGGTTTGGTACTTGGGTGTCGTTCGGCGCTGGTAGGGTGTTGGTCGGCCTTGACGGCGCGGACCCGTTGTTCGATACGCTGGAGGAAACCGGCGGTAGCAAGGACGCCATCGCTGTAAGCCACACGCACACTGCAACGTCCAGCGTTACTGATCCGGGCCACTCGCACGTTCCGAGTTCTAACGGCAACACCACCGGTTTTCAGTCTGGCGGCGGTTTTGTTTACAACGTGGCCCGCGCTTCGCTGGACGGCGGCCCGGACACTTCCATGCGCACGAGCACAAATACGACGGGTGTCACTGTGGCAACCACCGTTAACTCCGCTGGTTCGTCTGGCACCAACGCCAACGTGCAGCCGTACATCACCGTGGCCATGTGGAAGCGTACTGCTTGACGTAGGGTAGCCATGATCGACCTCCTCCTTGACCCGGACAAGGCGCTTGATGCTGTAAATAAAGCCGTCGCTCTGGTCAAGAAGGCGGCGAAGACGGTTGATAACGTCGAGTCGCTCGGCCCTGTGCTGGGCAAGTATTTCGACGCCAAGGCGCAGGCGGTTGCGTCTGCGCAGGCGGCTAAGTCTTCGGGCTCCTCCATGGGTAAAGCCATGGAAATCGAGCTTGCCATCGAGGCGCAGAAAGAGTTTGAGAATCAGCTCAAGGACTTGTTCTGGCAGGCCAACAAGATGGATGTGTGGCAGCGGATCAAAGCCCGCGAAGCCGCCATGAACGTCGAAGCTGCCAAGGCTGCGGCTAAGGCCAAGGCTCTTGCCAAGAAGAAAAAGCAGGAGCAGGACGAAATGATCGAGATCGCCGTCGGTGTGACGATTGCGGTTGTGTTGCTGGGCGTGATGTTGTGGGGAGGCTGGGAGCTTTTGCAGTACTGCAAGAGGGCTCGTTGTGGGGGATGAGCTGGAACTGGAAGGCAGGGATCAAGGAGTTTGATGCGCGGATGCAGCGCTTCATCAAGAACCCCAAGATTCACGCCATCATCGCGCTCTACTTCCTCTGCGACATTCTCCCGCGCCTGCCTGACCCGGTGGCCAAAAAGATTGCGGACAAGGTGATGAACATGTTGGGACTTGGCGAATGAAGTACCTTATCGTTGCACTGCTGGTGGGGCTGGCTGGATGCCAAGACCACTACCGCTACCCGTGCCAGAACCCGGACAACTTCGTCAAGCCTGAGTGCCAGAAGCCCAAGTGCCAGTTCACCCAGATGTGCCCGGAATACCTCGTTGCCCCCATTTTGGAGAAGCAAGTAAATGCCGTTCAACAATCTAACCAAAGCGCCTCCGAACCGAGCACTGGAAAGTGAAGGCACCACCGACAACTACGTCGAGGTGCTAGAGGCCCGAATCTGGGGTTTCGTGGTCGTTGTTGTGACCATGATATTGGCGTTTATCGTCATCGCGCTGCTGTACTCGGTGACGTTCGTGACGCAGCCTATCAAGTCGATGGCCCCAATTGACCAAGCCTATACCAAGATGCTCAACGACATCGTGCTGCTTATCGTGGGTGGCATCGGCGGCGTGATCAGTAAACGGGCGGTGGGGTCCGTGGCTAAAAGCATGGCTCCTGAACCCCCAAAGTTCCCGGCGGCTGCGGTTGCCCAGCCCCAGCCGCAGACTCCACCGGGGCCAACCAGCGTAGTTCCTGACTGGAACTGGATGGGCTACAAGAACCCGGAACTTGATGAGAGCTGGGTTCCCCCTCCGCCACCCACCACCCCTCCGGACTACGTTGATCCTGCCAAGGCTGAGATTGCTGCCGAGCGGGCTGCGGCAAGGGAGGAAGCATGACCAGATACCTGATCGCCGCTGCCGTCACCTTGGCGGTTGTGCTGGGGCTGTACCGTTGGGGCTACCACAACGGCTGGTCGACCCGTGACGCGGACATGCAGGCCGAGATTGCCAAGGCCAACGAGGAGGCCCGCCAGCTTGAGCGGACCATGAACGAGAAGCTCAACACCACTACCGCCAAACTTCAGGAGGCCAACAATGTTGTCGATGAAAAACAGTCTGCTCTTGATCGCGCTATTCGTGCTGGCAGGGTGCGCCTCCCGGCCGCAAGTTGTGTACAAGCCCCCGCAAATGCCCCCGCTCCCGCCGTCAATCAGCAAGCAGCAGCCGAACCTGACCGACAGGCTGACGCAGCTTCTGATGCCGAGCGAGAAACCCTCCGCCTCATCGCCCAAATCGCAGCCGACGGGGACCGGGCCATTAACCAGCTCAACGCCTGCATCGACGCCTACAACCAAGTAAGGGAGCAGATCAATGGTAAACGCTGAGCAGCTCCAGCAGCTCAAGATCGGCATCGAGTGGGTGCCCGCCTTGAACGACACGTTTGCTCGGTGGGCGATCGCTACGCCCTTGCAGCAGGCGGCCTTTATCGGCCAGTGCGGCCATGAGTGCGGCAACTTCCGCATCCTCGAAGAGAACCTGAATTACCGGGCCGAGGCGCTGATGAAGCTCTGGCCAAAAAGGTTCCCTACCCGGGAGATCGCTGATCAGTACGCCCGTAACCCCAAGAAGATCGCCAACAAGGTCTATGCCAGCCGTATGGGAAACCGGGACGAGGAGTCCGGAGATGGTCACCGTTTTCGCGGAAGGGGTTGTATCCAGCTGACGGGCCATTCAAATTACTACCATGCCGGGCAGGCGTTGGGGGTGGATTTCGTCAAGGAGCCCGATCTGGTAGCCACGCCAAAGTACGCCGCCCTGACGGCTGGCTGGTTCTGGTCTACCCATAACTGCAACCGGTTTGCGGACCTTCGGGACTGGACGGCCCTGACCAAGAAGATCAATGGCGGCACAATCGGGCTTGAGGATAGGATCAAGCACATCAACCACGCCCTTGCCGTACTGACGGCCTGATGGGAGAATTACGCCATGCCGCTGCAAAAACTTCAACTGCGACCCGGGGTTAACCGCGAGTCCACAACGCTTGCCAACGAAGGCACTTGGTTCGAGATGGACAAGGTGCGCTTTCGCTCGGGTTACCCGGAGAAGATCGGCGGCTGGGTAAGAGATACCGGCACGTATTTCAACAACGGCGTGTCCCTGCCGCCCGAGACAGGTTCGTTTTGGGGCGTTGCCCGGTCCCTGTTCAACTGGATTACGTTGGCGGGTTTCAACCTGATGGCCGTTGGAACCAACCTGAAATACTACATTCAGCAGACCGCTGGCGGTAACTTCTACGATGTCACGCCTTTGCGGGACACAAACACCGGCGTCACGAATGCCTTTACTACGACCAACGGCTCCACCACGGTAGTGGTCAACGACCCGGGGCATGGCGGCAAAACCGGTGATTTTGTGACGATCTCTGGGGTTGGCGGTGCCATCAACGGCATCCCGGCTGCTGCGCTGAACCGCGAGTTCCGCATCGACTATCTGACGACCAACACGTACAGCATCACGGTTTCGTCCCCCGCCACATCGTCCGGCACCACTGGCACAGCGACGTTTTCGTATCAGATTGAAACCGGCGGGGAAATCTACACGGTGGGTGTGGGTTGGGGTGCTGGCGGTTGGGGCGGTGTAAACACGGGCTTCCCGGATACGGGCTGGGGGTCTCCAGCGCCTGCTGGCCTTGGCGTTGGTTTGCAGCTGCGTCTGTGGAGCCAAGACAACTTTGGCGACTACCTCGTCATGAACCCCCGTGGCGGCGCTCTGTATATGTGGGTTCCTTCTGGCAACCCGTCTGTGTACACACGGGCACAGATTCTCTCCAGCACGAACGCCAACACGCAGGACGGCAACGCCTACTGGCAAACAGACAGCAGCTGCCCCACGGTGGCCAACATGGTGGCCACTTCTGACACCTCCCGGTTTGTGATCGCGTTTGGGTGCAACGACTACGGCTCCGCCACGCTGGACCCCTTGCTGGTGCGTTGGTCTGATCAGGAAGATTACAAGGTCTGGGCTCCTTCGGCCACCAATCAGGCTGGCAGCTTCCGCCTGAGCGTGGGTTCGTCCATCGTGGCCGAGCTGCAATCTCGACAAGAAATCCTGATCTGGACCGATGCGGCGCTGTACAGCATGCAGTACCTCGGCCCGCCGTACGTCTGGGGCTTCAACATTCTTGCCGACAACATCTCGATCGCAGCCCCCAACGCTGCGGCCACGGCAGCCAACATTACCTACTGGATGGGCAAGGACAAGTTCTACATGTACTCCGGTCGTGTGGAGACCCTGTACTGCCCCCTGCGCCAGTACATTTTCGGCGACATCAACCTTGAGCAGTCGTATCAGTTCTTCGCCAGCACCAACGAGGCGTATAACGAGATTTGGTTCTTCTACTGCTCGGCCAACTCCACGGTGATCGACCGGTATGTGATTTACAACCACCTCGAAAAGATTTGGTCCTACGGCAACATGGCCCGGACGGCATGGCTTGACACGGCCTTGCGCGACTTCCCGACTGCGGCTGGTTACGGCGGACAGTTGATTTATCACGAGGATGGCGTGGACGACGGCACCACTAACCCGCCCAGCCCGATCGTTTCGTACATTCAGTCTGCCGACTTCAACATCGGCGATGGGCACAACTACGGCTTCGTGTGGCGGATGGTTCCGGACATCACGTTCGACGGATCGACGGTCAACAACCCGCAGGTCACATTCACCATGCGCCCGCGCACGAACCCCGGCTCGGACTACAGCGCAGCAGACACCCCGACCGTGACCAGCGCCCAGAACTACCAGACCCAGCGCAACTATCTGGTGCAGCAGTTCACTCAGATTGTCTACACCCGGGTCCGTGGGCGACAGATGGCGTTCAAGATCAGCTCGGACGGGCTTGGTGTTCAGTGGCAGCTCGGCGTTCCGTCGATTGACGTGCGTCCGGACGGTCGTAGGTAAAAACCCTTATGGCAAAACTTCTCAGTCCGCAGCCCCCACGACTGCCAAACGCCCCGCTCCAGTACGAGCCAAGGTTCCACGATCAGCACAGCGATGTGCTGCGGCTGTACTTTAACCAGCTCTCCAACTTTACTGCGGCGCTGGCGAATGGCGGTCCGCCGTTCAATTACATTGACTTTGATACCACTGCCGTAGTTACAAGTCAGGAGGCCCGGCTCGCGTGGAATGAGGTAGATGAGACCCTCAACCTCGGCATGGCCTACGGGGTTACGCAGCAGATCGGGCAAGAAACCTACGCCCGTGTCGCAAACCAAACCGGCGTTGATATACCAAACGGCACTGTTGTAGGATTTGCCGGGGCTACGGCCAACGCCCTATTGGTGGCTCCGTACTTGGCGAATGGCTCGCAACCCTCTCTGTATATTCTTGGGGTGATGACCCACACGCTGCCGGACAGTGGCGAGAGGGGGTACTGCACCACGTGGGGCTTTGTCCGCGACGTTAATACCAGCGCGTTTTCTGCCGGGGACATCCTGTACGCCAGCCCGACAACGGCGGGGGCACTGACCAACGTCAAGCCTACTGCGCCAAATAACGTCATTCCGTTGGCGGCCTGCATCATTTCCCACCCGACGGCGGGCGTAATTTTTGTTCGCCCCACCATCGAGCAGATGCGGTACTACGGGGAGTTCTCGGCAACAACAGACCAACTCGTTGCTGTGGTCAACACGGCGTACGCAGTGGCGTTTAATACAACGATAATCTCGAACGGCGTCGCCATCGGGTCGCCGTCTTCGCGCCTTGTTGTGCCCGCATCGGGGTTGTACCGTGTGATTGTCAATGCGCAGCTTGCCAGCGCCAGCGCTTCGGCCAAAAACCTGTGGTGCTGGTTCCGAAAAAACGGAACAGACATCCCCAATTCTGCGCGCATTACTACTTCCGATATCAATAACGGCTTCGTCTCGCTGACGCACGACGCCACGATTTCGCTGAACGCCAACGAGTACATCGAGATTATGTACGCTGCGGACAGCACGAGCATCTTTTTGGACGCTACTGCCCCCACCGCTTTCGCCCCCGGGGCCCCGGCCGTTCAGGTCTCAATTACTCAGTCGCAGCAGTAACGCGACGATTGCCCTATACACCACCCCATGATAGACTCAACCAACCCCCATTCCGTGAGGCCCAAATGAGCCTGAAACTTGCTGCAAAACAACTTGCCAGTCGCGGGCGCTACGGCGACACCGAGCTGGTTCATATGACCAAAGGCGAGGTCGCTGGTCTACAGGCACTTGCTAAAGCTCACGGCGGCAACCTCACCATCAACCCTGACACGGGGCTGCCCGAAGCATTCTTCTTGGCCGCCATGCTGCCCACGCTTTTCGGTGCTGGTGCCGCTACGGCTGGGGCAGGTGCGTTGGGCGGCTTTCTTGGCAGCAAGCTGGGGATCGCCGCGTTGGGCGCGGGTATCGGCGCGTTGACCAACAAACGTAACCCGTTGATGGGCGCTGTCATGGGCGGTCTGGGCGCGTACGGCGGTGCAGGGATTGCCCAAGGATTGATTGGCGCTGGTGCCGCCGGAGCTGGAGCCGCTGGTGCGGGCGCTGCTGGTGCGGGCGCTGCTGGAGCTGGAGCTGCCGGAGCCGCTGGCGCTGCCGGAGCCGCCCCTATTGGTAGCTTGGCCGGTGTCGGAGGCACAAGCATGAACGCCGCTGCGGCGAACGCACTTGGCGGAGTCGGCAGTGTTGGCGGAGCTGGTGGAGTTGGCTCCACGTTGGCCGGGTTGGAGACGGGTGTGGCAGGGCTTGGCGGAGCTGCTCCGGCTGGTGGATTGGGCCTAACTCCCGGTGCCGGTGTTGCTGGACTTCAGGCTGGCTCTCAGCTTGGCGTGGCTGGCCCCCAGCTCGGCGGTACGCTTGGCAATGCAGTTGGAGCCGGGATGCAACCCATGGCGGCGATGTCGCCCACAGCCCTTACTTCCGGTGCAAATTACGCGCTGACGCCGCAGGCGCTCAGCCCGGTTACGCCTTCTCCCGATATGTATTCCCCCATGGAGCGGCTGCGGATGCTCGGACAAGGTATTCGGTCGCTCGGGACTTCGCAAGGACGAGATGCCTTCTTGGGGCAAGCAGCGACCAAAGATCGAGAAAAGACAGGTGTTGGGGGTACACCCGGCCTCATGACAGCGGGCCTCGCTGCGGCAGCCCCGTTGATGATGGCGCAACCAACTACGTCTACATCGTCGACCCCCGGTTCTGGCCCCAACCCGTACGAATTCAGATACGACTCAAATACCGGGCAGTACATCCGTGTTCCGACCGGCACCCGCGATGCGATGTCCGCAACGCCCCCGATGTTTATGGCAGACGGTGGCCCTGTGCAGGGCATGTCCGATCGCAACGAGGCGCTGACTCTTATGGCCAATGGTGGCCAACAGTTTGCTCATGGCGGCATGTCGCACCTCGGCGACTACTCCGATGGCGGTCGTCTTTTGAAAGGCCCCGGCGATGGCGTATCTGACTCCATTCCTGCAACGATTGCAGACAAGCGCCCGGCGCGTCTTGCTGATGGTGAGTTCGTGGTTCCTGCTCGTATCGTTTCTGAACTAGGCAACGGCTCGACCGAAGCCGGCGCACGCAAGCTGTACGCCATGATGGACCGCATCCAGAAGGCCCGTGGCAAGACGACCGGCAAGAGCCGTGTGGCTGTAGACAGCCGCGCTGACAAAGCCCTGCCTGCCTGACCATGCCGCTGCACCACGTACCACCCAACGCGCTCCCGACCATCTGGCCGATCGCGTTTCCGTTGCTGAAAAAAGCGATCGACCTTGACCCCGAGGCGTACAACCCGCAGTTCATTGAGTACAGCATCCGCACGGGGCGTACTCATCTGCTCGTGTGGGAAGAACCGGGAGAGGGTATTACAGGTGCATGTACCATCGAGATTATCGACAACCCCGTAGAGCGCGTTGCGCATGTGACTCTGATGGGTGGTAAAGGCATCGTCAGGGACTACGTGTTTGATGAAGCCAAAAATTTCATGCGCAGTCTAGGCGCTACAACAGCGCAGTGCTGGTGCAAAGACAATCTCGTACCCATGTACAAGAAGATGGGGATGGAAAACACTCACCACGTGATGAGGCTCAAGTTATGAAGACAAGTTACTCCCGCCGCGATCTTTATGCGTTTGGCGAACCGCTTGGTGAGTGCGTCACCCGCAAGGAAGGTGGCCGCGTCGTCTACGGCGGTGGCGGTGGCGATGCACCTGCCCAGCAGACTCAAACGCAGGTTGTTGACCTGCCGGATTGGGCCAAGCCGTATGCCCAAAGATCGCTGGCCAAGACCGAAGCGCTGACCACCGACCGCCCGTTCCAGACTTACAGCCAGTACGCGCAACAAAAAGGTCTGGACCCTACGCAAGTTGCGGGGTTCTCGGGCCTTCAACAGCAATCGTTCCAAGGTGCGCAGAATCTGCAACCGTCCGGGGCGACTGATTTTGGCATGGGGCTTGCCGGTGCTGCCGGTATGCGGGCGCTTGGCGCACGGTTTAACCCGTACCAGACTGGTCAGTTCGGTCAACAGGCGGGTGAGTACATGTCGCCGTTCATCCAGCAGGCGTTGCAGCCTCAGATGCGGGAAGCCATGCGTGCGTCTGAAATGATGCGCAACCAAAACCAAGCGCAGGCTGTGCAGCAAGGTGCTTTTGGCGGCTCCCGTCAGGCAATCGTCGAGGCCGAGCGTCAACGCAATCTGGGCATGCAGCTGGGAGATATTCAATCTCGCGGCTTGCAAAGCGCGTTCGATCAGGCCCGTCAGCAGTTCAATACCGAGCAGCAGATGCGGGAGCAGTCGCGTCAATACGGCGCGGGACTTGGTATGCAGGGACTCCAGACCGCTTTGCAAAGCGCCGGGCAACTTGGTCAGCTTGGTGGCCAGCAGTTTGGTCAACAGAAAGAAACCATCGGCCTGCAAAACCAGTTGGGCAGCCAGCAACAAGCGCAAGAACAGGCGCTCATCAATACCCGCCTGCAAGACTTTGCGGCGCAACAGCGCTACCCGTATCAGCAGCTGGAGTTCATGTCGAACATCTTGCGTGGCACCCCGATGGGTACTGTGCAGACAATGTACACGCCGCCCCCGTCTCCGTTCACTCAGATGGCTGGTTTGGGCACCGCTGCGGTCGGTCTGGGACGGATGGCCAGTAACATGAAAGAAGGCGGCGAAGTGCGCGCTGCGGGTGGCGGCCTGATGGACTTGGCCGTTGCAGAGATGCTGGGGGGTACCGAGTAATGATGAACATTGAGCAGATCACAAGTCGGCTGTCGCAGATGCCCGATCGGGCATTGCAGCAATACGCCATGATGCACAAGGAAGACCCGTACATCATGGCCCTGGCCATTTCGGAGTCCCGTCGTCGCAAACAGATGCGTGCTGCCGCTTCGGCTCCGCAGCCCCAAGCCCAGCCTAAAGTCGCCGATCGTGCGCTGATGGAGATGGGCGTTGACGCCCTGCCTACCGAAGAGATGAACTTTGCTGGTGGCGGCATCGTGGCGTTTGCTGACGGCGGGGACGTTGAGCACTATCAAGTTGGTGGCTCTATCTATGAAACTCCGTACGACCGCATGAACCGCCTCAACCGTGAGCGGGAAGAGCGCGAGCGTCTGGAGCGGCTGGCCCGCATTGAAGCCGAGGGCGGTAACACCAGCTCGTATGGCTCCCAAATGAGCAACGTCGGGCAGTTTTTTGACCAGTTCGTGCCGGACCCCCGCAACATTTTCAAGACGCTGGTCAGCGCCCCCGGGTATGGGCTGAACAAAGACCTCGCCCGCCCCGGCCCCACGGATACCGGCGATGAGGCAAAACGCTTGGCTGCTCGATATGCTGCGCCCGGCTCCGCTGCTCCTGCCGCTCCGTCTACCCCTGCTACACCGGGCGCGGCACGGACGGGTACTGCCTCCGCAGGTGCCCCTCGTGAGGGCGGACTGGGTGCTACCCCCGAAGCGGCTGCCGCACGTAAAGCCGCCGCTCCCGCAGTCACTGAACCGGCAGCTCCGTCTGTGCAGGACGCAAAAGACCTCGCTGAACAGTTCTACGACACTAAGGCACAAAAGGCCGAGATCGAGAAATACGTCAAAGAGCAGCAAGCCGCTGTTGATAAGGCGCGTGAGCGCCGCGAAGAAGGCAAGCCGAAAGGTGAGGCCTATTCCAAGTACGAGCAGATGTTGCTGGCCGAAGGCGCTAAGTCTGGTAAAGAGCGTGATGACGCGGTTTCCGTTGCGATCCTCCAGCTTGGTATCGGCATGATGGGCGGCACATCGCCCAACGCGTTCAAGAACATTGCGGACGCCGCAGGCCCTGCGCTGGGGCAGTACACCTCGGCTTTGAAAGACCTCAAGAAAGCCGAGAAAGAGCGCCAGAAGGCACTGGCTGACATTGAGAATGCCCGCCGTGCCGAAGCTCGGGACGACTGGAAAGCCAAGAACGAGTTTGAGGACAAGGCCGAGACCCGGATGGACACCGCCCGCAAGCACGGGATTGACTTCATCAGGGAAGTCAGCGGCAAGAGCGCGGAGGTTGCCGGCAAAATCTACGACCGGCAGGTCACTGAGCAGGGTCTGTTCCGGCGCATGGAGACGGAGCAGGCGGGTCTGGACCGTCGGGCGCGCATGCAGGCTGATGCGCTGAAGGCGCGCGGGGCGAATACTGAGGACAAGCAGACACTCAACGAGCTGAAGGCCTTGCAGCAGAGCATCAACGAACAGCTCAAGTCTCCGCGCATGATGGGCCCTGCGGGCGACCCGCTCCGCGCCCAGTTGCAGCAGATCAACGCGGCTATTGCTCAGATGGCAGGTCTCGGTACAATGCCGGGAGCCCCCGGCGCAGGAAGCCCCGGCGGAATCCCTCCTGATGTGCAAGCCCTCCTGAATAAGTACGGGGGCAAATAAGGACTGAGCAATGGCCGACTTGAATGCCCTTTACCAAGCCCTCCGCAAAGCTGACGCTGCGGGAGACACGGAGGGGGCCAAGCGGCTCGCTCAGTACATCCAAAGCGTTTCGAGTGAGGCAGCTAAACCCGCTGCCCCCGAAACCACCGCATTCGGTCAGGTCAAGGAGGCAGTCAAGGGGCTGGCCCCCGGGGCTATTGGCCTGCTGGAATCCGCCGCTACCGGTGCCTCGGCGTTGCTGCCCGAGGACATGGAGAAAGCCGCACGCGAGAAGATTGCGTCTGTGGCTGGTGCCGCCAAGAAACCCTTTGAAGCCGCTGCTGGCTACGAGCAGACCGTCGGGCGAAAGCTTGGCGAAGCCGTAGGCTCCACAGTTCCGTTCTTGCTGGCAGGCCCCGCTGGGCTTGCTGGCCGCGCCGCTGCCGTTGGTTTAGGTGTTGGTGCCGGAGCTGGAGAAGCCCGCACCCGTGCAGAGCAAGAAGGCGCTACCGCTGACCAGCGTGGCACGGCCACCGCTCTGGGCACCATCCCCGGCGCATTGGAGGCGTTCGCTCCGCTCCGCATCTTGTCGCGTATCCCCACGGCATCCAAAGCTGCCGGGGTCGAGGCCGTCAAGCGGGCCATGATTGCTGGTGGCGAGGAAGCCGCCCAAGAAGCCGCATCGGGCTTTGCCCAAAACCTGATCGCCCGGGGTGTCTACAAGCCGGACCAAGCGCTGATCGAGGGGCTGGGCGAGCAGGCAGCCTACGGCGGCGCTACGGGCGCTATCGTGCAGGGCCTCATGGATTTGGCGCTCGGCCGACGCGCCAAGGGTACGCAGACTACCCAACCCCCTGCGGCCCAACCGACCGTACCCCCCGCCGCTCCTGCCGGGACTCAAGGCACTCTGTTCTCCGAGCGGGAGATGGGCCCGAGAGTTGCTGCGCCCGCCGGTGAACCCGCCGCTGCGCAAGAAGAAGTCCAGCCGCCGCCCCTGCCGGGTCAGATGGACCTTGGGCTGGACTACGCCCGCCGTGCTGGGGACGTGACGCTTGAGATCGAGCGCCTGAAACAGATGCCCCAGACCCCGGAGGTCAAGGCGCGTATTGCTGAGCTGCGGGCTGATTTGCAGTCCTACGACCAGCTGGAGATCGAGCGGCTGCGCGCAGAGAAGGAAGACGCTGATCGCGCCGTCAGGGAAGAGGCCGCTGCCCGCGAAAGATTCCCGGCGCTGGCCGCCGCACCGGACCTGATAGCCGCGCCCGATGAGGTCAAGGCCCGCACACAGGGCGAGCTGTTTAGCCCCGAGGAGCTGGGCGGCGAGTTCACCGGCCCGCAGGTGCCCTCCAAGATCGAGCCGGCCGCACCCACCGAACCTACACCCGTGCCGCCCTACCAGCGCACCGGCCCCTACCAGAAGAAGCTTGCGCTGCGCGGCGGGGAGATGGCAGAGCCGCTTACTTTGCAGGACGTGATGGATACCGGAATTCCGCTATCCACGACCAAAAAGTGGTTTGAGGAGAACGTGGTCGGCAAGACCCAAGCCGAGGTGCAAGCTCTTGTCGACGCGGACCCCACGCTACTCGACGGCCCCGGAAAGCGCGCCAAGATTCTGCGTGAGCTGCTGGCCCCGCGTCCCGCCACCTTTGAGGAGAAGCCAAGTGTCCCGTCCACCCCCAAAGAGCCTGCGCCTGAGCAGCGAGATGAGCCCCGAGCTGGTGAGCCAAGCGTGGGAGTTTCTGGCGAGCCTACAGCCGCCGTCGTTCCTGAACCCGGAGCCGGAATGGCCGGACCCGCCGCAGCACCTGCAACACCTGACGGACGCGGATTGGTACCTGCTGGACAGCCTGCTGTGCCGGGAGCTGAAGCTCAAGGAAGCCAGCCCGTTGCAGTAGAAACTGCCGACGAGGAAGCTCAACGTCAGCGCGAAGCTGCGGAGATGGCAGCGGCGCTGGCACGCCAGCAAGGCCGCGCGGGTCGAGACCGTAAGGCTCCTCCCCGTGCGCAGGTTTCGCCCATTACCCCTCAGTCGGAGCCGATCCCCGAGAAGCTGTACGAGCCGGTCGGCACGTCCGACTTTGGCATGGAGGAAGGCCAGAAGGAAATCCTGCGCGGGCCGCAGGCCATGCTGTTCCCCATGAGCAAGCGTGAGGAGATCGAATACGCCGAGCGGGCTACGCCTGAGCTGGCTGCTGCCGCACCAGAGCCCGTAAAGGATGAGCGCCAGCTGGAGCTTGAGTTCAATCCGAGCGAGGATACCCAGCCGGTCGAGGCCGTCAAGACGCCCGCACCGTCCGACGAGGCCATGGTCAAAGCGATCAAAGATCGCCCGATGATCGAGGTCGCTCAGTGGGCCGCTCAGAACCTGCCGAATCCCGAACAGAAGGTCATCGCCCAGCGGGTGCTCGTTAAGCTGCGCCAGTTGCAGGAGCTGGGTGCCGAGCTACAGCCCGTCAAAGTTTCAGAGCCTAACCAACGCCTTACAAGCGGGGCCAGAGGTGTCACGGTTTATCGGCGTAGCAAAACTGGCGGCAAAAGCTCAATCTCTATTACGCTGAACCATCCGGCGAATGGCGACCAATCTGGTGTGACCCCCGAGGTCATCCTGCACGAACTGCTGCATGCGGCAACGCTGGGCACCATCGAGATGGGCCGCCTTAAGTCATCGGCTGGGACAAAGGTAGGGGATGCGACGCGTGAGCTTATGGACCTGAGCCGCGCAGTCATTAAGCACTTCAACGACCGCGTAAATAGCGGCGCAGCGCTGACTCCTTTTGAACAACGCATCTACAACCGCAATAACAATGCGTTGAAGGACCAGCATGAGATTTTGGTTTGGTCTCTGACCAACCCCGACATGCAGAAGTACATGGAGTCCATCCCGTACAAGGGGCAGACTGCATGGAACA
>JACCDV010751306.1_pt1 | contig 23907 bp, 22 predicted proteins | sample 7446131 | NCBI WGS metagenome assembly JACCDV01 (sample SAMN15323448, study PRJNA562643) | freshwater metagenome | isolation source: river surface water | place: USA:Blue River Watershed | collected 2017-08-17
CCGCATCAACTCTTGGTCTTGGCTTAATGGATTAAAAACACGTAGGGCCTTTACTTCACCGAGATTGCTTTTAACCAGGGCCTTGGTATTGGTCATGGCAAAGGTAACCGTTTCATTTAGGCCAGCACCAACCAATGCCTGCCGCAACAAGGCTTTAAGCTCTCCAGCCCTTGTGTCTAGCGCAATGTTGGTCGCCTTAATCACGGGCATGGCCATAGGCAATTTATCAAAACCTGTCAGCCGCGCAATTTCCTCGACAAGATCGGCAGTTTGATTAATATCCCGACGGAAGCTTGGAGCGGAAACCTTAAGCGTTGCTGAACCAGACACCTTAAATCCTAAAGCTAATAAACCGCGCTTGATTTGCGCTGGTTTTAAACTTAATCCTAGCCTTCGGCTAACATCATTAGCCGAAATGCTAATGGGCTTTTCCTTTGCCTTACTCATCGCATATGCGTCAAGGCGCCCAATAAGAACGGCCTTGGTAGCTTCAATCAATAACGATGTCGCTCGATTGGCGCCAACAAGAACCCCATTAATATCAACCCCACGTTCAAAACGATAGGAAGAATCGCTGCGCAAAGCCAGTGAGCGGCTAGCCCGACGGATTAAGACTGAATTAAAAGAAGCGCTCTCTAGGAGGATGTTTGTTGTAGCCGTAGTTACCTGCGTATCCACGCCACCCATAATACCAGCAATAGCAATGGGCTTCTTGGCATCCGCAATTACTAGAATCGACGGATCTAATTTACGTTCGATACCGTCTAAGGTAACAATGCGCTCTCCCGCCTTAGCTCGACGGACAAAAACAGCACCACCTTCAATCTTATCATAATCAAAAACATGCAGCGGCTGTCCCATATCCATCAAGATATAATTGGTAATATCAACCGCATTGCTAATTGCATTCATCCCAACGCTGTTTAAATAATTCGCCCACACCCCGCCGGTCGATACCTTAGCGTTATTCAATAACGTTGCCACATAACGGCTACAATCACGCTTATCTTCAATATGCACCCGCAGGCCAGATTTTTTAACAGAATAGTTCTTAGTGGTCGGATAAATAACTTTTTTTTGCAGAATAGCCCCAATGTCGCGAGCCAACCCCTGCACGCTTAACCAATCCGGGCGATTGGGGGTAACCTCCAGATCAATGACGGTATCCTTGCCCCGCGTTTCAACAGACTCAACTTCAAGGCCAGCCATGGTCAAACGATTAACCATTTCTTCCGTTGACAATTTTGGATCTAAATAATCTTTAAGCCAATTTAAGGATAGTTTCATATTAAAACTGCTTTAAGAAACGCACATCGTTTTCATAAAAAAGGCGGATATCACTAATGCCATGGCGCAGCATGGCCATGCGTTCCACGCCCATACCAAAAGCAATGCCGCTGTATCTGCCGTCGGGATATCCCGCCGCTTTAAACACGTTTGGGTTAACCAAGCCGCAGCCTAAAATCTCTAGCCACTTTTTATTCTTAATGCCTAACGCCTCTGCGCCAATATCAACCTCAGCCGATGGTTCTGTAAATGGAAAAAAATGAGGGCGGAAACGCATTTCAACCTTAGCGCCAAAGAAGCGTTTGCAAAATTCCGTCAACAATCCCTTTAAATGCGCAAAATTAACATTATCGTCGACCAATAAGCCTTCGATCTGGTGAAACATAAAGGAGTGGCTGGCATCAACGGCATCAGGACGATAAACACGCCCCGGCACAATCACCGCCATAGGCGGCTTATATGCCTTCATGATGCGCACCTGCCCCGGCGAGGTATGCGAACGCAAAAGTAATTTTTTACCCGGTTCTGATTTATCCGGCGCATCTAAATAAAACGTATCAAACCCGTCACGGGAAGGATGATTAAGTGGAATATTAAGCCCGGTAAAATTATGAAATTCGGTTTCAATCTCCGGCGTATCTGCCACCACAAAACCCAGGCCTTTAAAAATATCTAGGATTTCATCAACCGTTTGAGTCAAGATATGTGATGTTCCACGCAAGGGCGCAACCCCTGGCAAGGAAATATCAATCGCTTCAGCCGCAGCTTTGGATGAAATAACAACACCCTTACCCTTTTCATCAATGAGAGAAGTTACAAATACCCGCAAATCATTAGCGCATTTACCTATCGCACCCTTTTCTGCCGGAGCCGCAGAACCCAGGGCAGCAAAAATCTCAGCGACCACGCCCTTCTTGCCTAAATACTTCAAACGAAAGGCCTCTAAGGCCTGAGGATTATCAATCCCTTGGGCTTCCTGGCTTGCGGTATTTTTTAAATCATCAATATTGTACATAATATCAATGAAAATGCCCCACCATCGGCGGGGCATTTTCTATACCTTAACTTTGGAAAGAACCCTCTGTAAACCACAACCAAGATTGACTGTGTTCATCGGGCCTCTCTTATTCAATTAAACCTTTGCTTTAGCTTTGACAACCTTGGCGGCTTTAACAACGCGCACTTGCTTAGGTGCCTTCACCACTGCTTTTTTAGCAGCGATGGGCGTTGAATAACCAGCCTTGGCTTTTTCAATAAGCTGGGTGAAAACTTCGGGCGAACTGATCGCAATTTCAGATAACATTTTGCGGTCTAATTCAATCTTGGCGCCTTTTAAACCACGGATGAATTTGCTGTATGCAATTCCACCTTCGCGGCAAGCTGCGTTTAAACGCACGATCCATAAGGAACGAAATGCGCCAGCATTTTTCTTGCGGTCAAAATAAGCATACTGCTTAGAAGCCGTTAATGATTTTGCCGCTTCTTTATATCTTTTGCTGCGGTCGCCAAACTGGCCACGCGCTTCTTTTAGAACCCGTTTTTTACGTTTATGGGAATAAACATTTGTTTTAATGCGTACCATATGGCAATACCCTCCTTATGCGCTTAGTATCCGTCGCGGAGATATAACCATCTTTGCGCAACTGACGTTTACGTTTGCGTGTCTTCTTTCCTAAGATATGCTGACGACCGGCATTACGCTTCTTTAATAGACCGCTTTTGGTCATGCGTAAACGCTTTACCGCCGCTTTCTTTGTTTTTAATTTTATTTTCTTTGCTTTAACTTTAGCCATTGCTTCCTTCCCTCTTTCTTGCCCTGCTATTTGTATTCTATTTATCAGACTTTGGTGATAATACCATTGATACGATACGGCCTTCTGCTAAGGGGGCCTTTTCAACAATGGCGTGCTCTGCCGTTAAGGTAATAACCTTATCTAAAACAGCCTTCCACTGGTCCCTGAAAGACATTTCACGGCCATGGAAAACTAAATTAATTTTTACCTTATCTTTTTTGCTTAAAAACGCAATTGCCTGCTTCATCTTGGTTTCAAGGTCATGATCGTCAATATGCGGCTTTAAACGAATTTGTTTTAATTGGGTAATGTGCTGGCTTTTCTTAACCCGGCGTTCCTTCTTCTCTTGATCATATTTATATTTACTAAAATCAATAATTCGGCAAACTGGCGGAGTTGCCGTTGGCGCAACTTCCACTAAGTCCAACCCAAACTCATCAGCCAATTCTAAAGCGCGGGCAATAGCAACAACCCCCAGCTGTTCTGAATTGGGGCCAATAACCCGAACTTCTTTTGCGCGAATCTGAGCATTAATACGAATGTGCTTTAAAATACCCATCCTCCTGGTTATTAAATTACAAAGTGCAAAATTCTACCCGACGTATCAGGTTTTGTCAACCATTTGCTTCTGCATGCGCCCCAAAAGCTCTTGCGCAGTCATAGCCCCTAAATCACCGCCCGTATGCAACCGAACCGCGACCTGCTTATTTTCAACTTCTTTATCGCCAATCACCAGCTGATACGGGATCTTTTTTACTGAGCCTTCTCGAATGCGTTTGCCCAATGATTCATTACGGTCATCGACCAGCACCCTAAATCCGGCTTGAGCTAATTTGATTTTTAATTCTTGCGCAAAAGATTCATGCTCTGGCTTAATGGGAATGATCACCGCTTGGTTTGGTGCTAACCATAGCGGAAAATTACCTGCATAATGCTCAATCAAGGTGCCGATAAAACGCTCTAACGATCCTAGAATGGCGCGGTGCAACATAATTGGCCGCACCTGCTGGCCATTTTCATCAACATAATTAATATCAAAACGTTCCGGCAAATTAAAATCACACTGAATGGTGCCGCATTGCCATTGCCGGCCAATGGCGTCTTTTAATTTAATATCAATCTTGGGGCCATAAAAAGCACCGCCGCCTTCATCGACGTCAAATTTAATATTCTTGGTTGTCAGGGCATCACGCAGGGCATTGGTCGCCTTATCCCAATTAGCTTGCTCGCCCATGGAATCCTTAGGCTGCGTCGACAATTCAATATGCAAATCGTTAAACCCAAAATCCTTCATCACCTCAAAGACAAAATCAATAACCTTAACCACCTCATCCTTAATTTGGTCGGGGCGGCAGAAAATATGGGCATCATCTTGCGTAAAACCGCGCACACGTAAAAGCCCATGCAAAACACCCGCCTTTTCTTGACGGTACACCGTGCCTAATTCAAAATAGCGGACAGGAAGTTCGCGATAAGAACGGATATGTGATTTATAAATCAAAATATGGCCCGGGCAATTCATCGGCTTCACCGCATAATCTTCACCATCAACCTTAAAGTAATACATATTCTCTTTATAGTGGCCTGCGTGTCCGGATATTTCCCAAAGCTTACCCTTTAACATGTTGGGCGTCATCACCAAATCATAGCCGCGTTCTAAATGCTTGGCCCGCACATAATCTTCAATTGTTTTGCGCAACATGGCGCCGTTGGGGTGATAGAACACCAGCCCTGCGCCGGCGGTTTCATGATAAATATGAAACAAATCGAGTTGGGTGGCAATTTTGCGATGATCGCGCTTGGCCGCTTCTTCAAGCATTTTTAAATAAGCATCGAGCTCTTGTTGTGACGCAAAGGCAGTGCCATAAATGCGCTGCAGCATCTGATTTTTCTCATCCCCGCGCCAATAAGCACCCGCGACGGTTAAAAGCTTAAATCCTTTAATGGCAGAAACTTGATCAACGTGAGGCCCTTTGCATAAATCAAGCCATTGGTCTCCAGTTTTATAAACCGAAACCTCTTCCGCGGGGTCAAAGCCTTCAATCAGCTCAACCTTATATGTTTCTTTTTTAGAACGAAAATATTCAATCGCCTTAGCCCGGCTCCAAACTTCCTTGGTAATCGCCGGATTCTTATTAATAATCTGGCGCATGCGTTTTTCGATGGTTTTTAAATCTTCGTCAGTGAACGTTTCCTTGCGGTCAAAATCATAATAAAACCCACTATCAATAGCGGGGCCTATCGTGACCTTGGTCTCCGGCCAAAGCTCTTGCACCGCCTGAGCCATCACATGGGCACAGGTGTGGCGAATCTTATCTATATCGCGGGAATAATCCATAGTTTTAAAGCAATGAGAGGTAAGCAACCCTGCAGCCGCTTACCTCTTGTTAATGGTGGACTCGACAAGACTCGAACTTGTGACCCCTTCCATGTCAAGGAAGTGCTCTAACCAAACTGAGCTACGAGTCCAAAAATAAAAATCATTAAAGTGGGCGGGGAGGGAATTGAACCCTCACGGTCTTGCGACCACAGGATTTTAAGTCCTGCGTGTATACCAATTCCACCACCCGCCCTACGGGGGCCTTACAACAGAGCCCCAACTGCTGCACTTCTTAATGTTTCCACCACCCGTCCAGGTGATTTCTTAATTCTTAAATCTTATATTTTGGAGGCGCGAATCGGAATCGAACCGATGAATAGCGGTTTTGCAGACCGCTGCCTTACCACTTGGCTATCGCGCCGTTATTATGCCGTTAAAACAGCTTTGACAATATCTTCAACTTCAGCCAAGTGCCCCATTCCAGTGACGCCGCAAGCTAATTTACCCTTTACTGGCTCAACAAACTTAACCCCATGCTGACGCAGCTTTTTGCAATTCTCCTGCACGAAAACATTGGCAAACATTTCGTCATTCATCGCGGGCGCTATTAACAATGGAGCCTTGGTTGTTACCGCCAGAGTCGTCAACAAATCATCAGCTAAGCCGTTAGCTAATTTACCAATCATGCTTGCCGTCGCTGGCGCAATTAAAAAAACTTCGGCTGTCTTGGCTAATTCAATATGCGCCATGCTCCACGCTTGCCCTTCAAACATATCCGCATAAACATCACGGCCTGACAGCGTAGCCAAGGTTAGCGGCGTAATAAACCGCTCAGCTTGCTTGGTCATCACCACGGTTACATCACAATGAGCATCCTGCAAGCGGCGGATGATATCCCCCGCCTTATACGCGGCAATACTGCCGCAAACACCCAAAACAACCCGCTTAGTTTTTGACATAAAGACTTATTTGGTCTTCTTTGCTTCTTTGGGTTCAAATTCTTTTGATACCTGCAAATCAACAACCTTACCCGCACGAATTTCATCAAGCGCTGTGGTCGCTAATTTCTGATTCGTCGGAGCATTAACCATGTTAGCACCCGTCTCAGCAATTTCTAAGGCACGCTTGGATGCAATGCGCACTAATCGATAGATGCTAAAATTTGACTTTGGCAATAATTCTTCTAGTGGTTGATAAGCCATACGCATACTACCTCCTGGTTATACTATAGCAATTTTAATCCAACGCCCCGTCTTGCAGGCGCTTAATGACATTTTGCTAAACTATGCCTCCCGCAATCCTCGTGATCACGAAATAAAACACCCCATAAGTCATGGCCATCCAATTAATTTCGATGGATTATGCCTTATGGGAAAACAAATTTTATATCACATCGGGCCCTTATTGTCAATCATCCAATGTTTAAAGCCTTACAGACAATGGATTCCAGTTCTCGTGTGGATTTTGCCAAATTAGCATTGATAACAATGTCATCATAATGGCGCGCTTCCTTGAGCTCTTGGCGGGCAACTTTCAAGCGCAGGGCCAAGGTTTCGTGGGTCTCTGATGCCCGCTTCTTTAATCTTTCCTGCAACACCTTCATCGACGGAGTCTTAATAAAAACCTTAACTGCATCGGGAAATTCTTCTCCAACGGCACGCCCACCCTTAACATCAATACATAAAAGCACATGAATTCCCTTTTTTAACAAATTCATGGCCTGTCTTTTGGGGGTACCATAATAGTTGTCAAAAACCTTCTCCCATTCAAGAAAATAGCCCTTTTTGATCCGGTCTTCAAACATGGGAACACTTAAATACAGGTAATCCCTGCCCTGCCGCTCACCAACTCGTTTAGGACGGGTAGTCGCTGAAATGGATTTAACTAATTTTCCCTTAAGCAAAGGGGATTCTAACAGTGCCTTATGAAGGGTTGTTTTGCCTGAACCAGACGGCCCCGAAATAATAACAAAACGGCCAGGGAAAGATTTTGCCTTCTTGCTATTCGACATTATTTGCTTGTTCCCGAATTTTCTCAACCATGCTTTTTAATGAAATCACCGCCGCAGCCACCTGCTTATCCTGGACCTTTGAACCAATCGTGTTTGTCTCCCGCTGCATTTCCTGGGCAATAAAATCCATCTTCTTGCCGGCACCATCAGAAACCTTGAGCAACACCCTTGCTTCATTGATATAGTGAGCAAGCCGAGCCAACTCTTCATTAACATCATTGCTTTTTTGAAATGACGCAAACTCTTCGTTGGTTAAAATCGTTTTCTTTTCTTTTAGGATCATGGTTGACCTTGCCTTAATAACGCCAATCTGATCCGCCATCCGCTTTAATTGCCCACTAATATCTAGGAATAACGCCTTGCCTTCACGCTTACGCATCGCAATCAAGGACATAATCGCGCGGCTTAAGGCTTTTTCAACCGTCGGCCAAACCTGCTGGGCCTCAACAAAAACTTCCTTAGCATCAACAACGCCGGGCAACCGCATTAAATCAGCCACCGACATATCATTCTTTACCCCAAAATCTTTCCCCAACGATTTGCTAAAATCCATATACCGTTTAATCACATCGCGGTTAAGGGTAATATTCATTGACGGCTTCTCGGTAATTTTAATAGAGACAGTCACCCGCCCACGACGGATATCCTTGCTGAATGCCTTCTGAATACGCTCTTCCATCGACGAGAATCCCGATGGTAAATAAAAAGCCACGTCGAGGTATCGGTGATTGACGCTTTTAATTTCAACCAGCCCCTTAACCTTGCCTAATGAAAATTCACCCGCGCCAAAACCCGTCATCCCTGTAATCATAAGATTCCTTTTTCTATAATTTCATTCTTCTTAAACCACAACGCAATCTCTCGTCGAGCTTCCTTGGCTTCTGATGAAACGTGAACTAAATTCTCATACACGCCCTTGGTTGTCACCCGGCCATATTTCCCCCGAATGGAACGAGGATCCGCTTCCTCAGGATTGGTTGCCCCGGCAATGGCCCTGCATTTTTTAACAGAACTCTTGCCCATAAAAACCATGGCTACCGTCGCTGATCCGCCGTGCAATTCACCCATCAAGTAGCTGACAATTTGTTTAAAGAAAAATTTATCCCGCAAATGCCCATAGTGAGATTCAGCCTGTTTGCGTTTGACTTGAACCAGCTTCATAGCAACTAATTTTAATTCACTAGCCATTAACTGGCTAACCACCTCCCCAACGATGGCTTTTTGAACCCCGTCCGGCTTGATTAAAACTAAAACAGATTCTCTCATCGACGAATAATCCCCAGTATGCGGTCTAAATCATTAAGGGTGTAGTATTCAATAACAAGCTTGCCCTTACCCTTTTTATCTTCGACTAATACCTTAGTCCCCAATATGCGGCGCAAGTCTTCCTCAAGAATTTCAATGTCACGATTTTTAAGTTTCTTTGCTGACGGCGAGGCACCCCCCCCCGCTTCTTGTGACTTTTTCACAAGCGATTCAACCTGACGAACAGACAAGCTTTTTTTAATAATTTCATCAGCCAGCTTGCGTTGAGCATTAGCATCATCAACGCCTAACAATGCCCGCGCATGACCGACGGAGAGCTTATCGCCTGCAACATAATCCTGAATCACCTTTGGCAGCTTTAATAAACGCAATAAATTTGTTATTGTCGAGCGGTCCTTACCAATAGACTCCGCAACCGCTTCCTGTGTAAATTGAAACTCCTCCATTAATCGCTTAAAACCAAGAGCCTCTTCTATCGCATTCAATTCTTCCCGCTGGATATTTTCAACCAAGGCAAGCACCAGGGCTTCGCGGTCAGTTACATTCTTGATAATAACCGGCACCTGCTCTAAATTAAGCGCACGAGCAGCCCTTAAACGACGCTCACCAGCAACCACTTCGTAACCATCCCCGCTTTTACGCACCAAGATGGGCTGCAAAACACCCTTTTCCTTAATAGAGGCCTTTAGATCAGCTAATTTTGTTTCATCATAATTCTGGCGGGGCTGTAACCGATTGTCTTTAATAAGAGCGGTCTTAATCTGAGCAACACTTCCTTGATTATCTGAATTAATTTCCAGTCTGGACATTTCTGCCCTTTGCGGGATAAGAGCCGAAAGACCCTTTCCAAGAACTTTATTTTCCATTCTGAATTTCTCCACCATTAATTATTCATAAATATTTTATTATCAACCACTTACAGTTGTATTCAAAGCCAAAAACTCTTCTGCAAGCTCTTTATACTTAATCGCTCCAACCGAGGTCGAATCATAGTGATTGATTGGTTTGCCAAAACTTGGCGCCTCGCTTAAACGAATATTTCTTGGAATTACGGATGCGTAAACCTTGTCCTTAAAGTAATTCTTTATTTCATTAATAACTTCACTGGTAAGATTTGTACGAAAATCAGCCATGGTCATTAAAACGCCCTCAATATGAAGGTCTGTATTTAAACCATCCTTAACCAGATTAATCGTGTTAAGCAGTTGCGAGACCCCTTCCAAGGCATAGAATTCGCATTGAATAGGAATAAGAATTGACTGCGCAGCAACCAGGGCGTTTAACGTCAAAAGCCCAAGCGAAGGCGGTGAGTCAATAAAAATAAAATCATAATTTACGCGAAGCGGCTCTAACGCCTTTTTTAACCTTGTTTCGCGCGACAAAACACCGACGAGCTCTATCTCTGCTCCGGTTAAATTAATATTGCACGGAATAATATCAAGATTAGAGAAATTTGTTTTTAAAAGCGCCTCTGCACCGCTTGCGCGAAGGGTTAGCACATCATAAACGGTATTTTTTGTTTCGCTTTTGTTAACCCCAACCCCACTTGTCGCATTGCCCTGCGGGTCCATATCCACAATAAGCACGCGCCTACCCCTTGCCGCCAGTGCTGCCGCAAGATTAACAGTGGTGGTTGTTTTTCCCGTTCCACCCTTTTGATTGCAAACCGCAATTATTTTTGCCATAATACTTGCTTCCCTGAAAATGTTTCACGTGAAACACTACTTCTTAATAAGCACCTTTATCTTGGCTAGAGCAGCCCCTCTCATACCAAAAAGCCCGCGCTTTTCTTCACAAACAACCTTAATTTCCATTCTGTCCTTAGAAACGCCTAGCGATTGAACGGCCTTATCAATAGCCTCTTCTACTGTTGTTCCCTCAAATTCTCTAGAATTTCCACTTAAAACCATAATTTCCATTCTGACCTTTGTTGTTTTATTTTAATTTCCATTCTGGAAATTTCCATTCTGAATCACTACTTCTTAATCGGCATCTTTAACATCTTATACTGTGTTAGTGCGGACAACAAGTAAAAGATTGTAAAGTACAACGAAAGACTGCTGGCAAATTTATAGAAAATAATGGCAATAAATACCGGGAAGAAATATAACATCATTTTCTGCTGCATTGCCTGCGTTTCATCCGCCACTACCATGCTTTTTGCCGATATTTTTTGCTGAAAGAACATTACAATACCCATTAAGAACGGCAATATATTAAAATCGCTGCCTAGGAAAGGAATTGTAAATGGCAGGACAAATAATTTATCCGCCTGGGAGAGATCCTTGATCCACAAGAATCCTTTGCCTTGAAAATATGATGCACGCCATAAAACCTGGTAAATAGCCATGAAGAACGGCATTTGAAGAATAAACGGCAGGCATCCCCCCAACGGATTAATCTTCTCTCTTTTATAAATCTCCATCGTTTCAGCATTTAGCTTCTGCGGATCACCCTTATAGCGCTCCCTTAAAGCTAAAAGCTTGGGCTGAACCTCCTGCATCTTACGCATAGACATCATGCTTTTAATCGTCAGCGGGTAGGTCATTCCATAAATAATCAAGCTTATAAGAATAATGGAAATTCCCCAGCTTTTAATAATTCCCTGTATATATGGAATTGTGTGATAAATGGCCTGGGCCACCCATTCAATTGGAGCAAAACTACTAAAAGCAACCACATTTTCAATACCCTTGTCAAGCTTGGCAATAGCCTTAATATCTTGTTCCCCTATATATAGCGAGAAATCAAATATTGCCGTCTGCCCTGCAGCAATATTATCTTCCTTGGGGGTAAGAAATATATTTAGCTTCTTTTCTGTAACTGTTTTAATATCAATGCTTTTCGTCTCAAACTCGGGCTTTACAATAACCGCATTGTAGTGTTCCCGGAAAGCTACCCACCTAACAGCTGCAAACTCACTTTTAGATTCCTTTGGCTCAAATTTAAAAGCATTTCCTTTTCGAATAACCTTTTTTCCATTGTGATAGGAATACTCATCCAACATTGTTTCGCGCGTATTAGAAATGTCCATTCTGCCGGAATCAATTCCAATAGCCTTAAAAGCAAAATTATTCAGAATGGAAGATTCCGATAGATTTTTAATTTCCATTCTGACCTTTGTTAATCCATTATTCAGCATTTCATAGCTTTTGCGAATTTCCAGCTTGCTGTCTCTATACGAATAGGCAATCTCCGAACCCGAAACCACCGTTACATTAAATTTCTTATCTTCAAAACCTTCAATATCTAATAAATCAATGACCGGCAAAACTTGTTTTCTTGGAGCAACCTGTGCTTTATGGAGAGATCCGCCCACATTTGTAAAATATATATCTGATTTAGTGGATGATAGTTGTGTTAAATCCGCATCACTAACCATCTTTGTGGGTTTTTCTGTATTTTGATTACTTGTAGCTGAGGGGGTGGCCTTTTCACTTGCTGTAGACGCTTTTGAGGCAACTGCAGGATTAAGCCTTGCTTCCTGCGCTGCTTTTAACGCCTGCGCTCGTTTTGGGGCAACGAAAATGGTTTCATATCCAAATAATACAGTTACTGAAAGAACAATTGCTAATAGGGTGTTTTTTTCCATGAATTTTACCTTGGGTTATTATCTTACGGGGTCATAGCCGCCAGCGGATAGAGGGTTACAGCGCACAATGCGACGCAAAGCCATCCAGGAACCCCTTAGGGAACCATGGATAGTAATGGCCTCGACGGCATAATGTGAACATGAAGGATGAAAACGACAGGTTCTTATATGCAACAAACGGCCTAAAAGTTGATACGCTTTAATGAGAACGACTAGTCCTTTTGCGATCATCTTAAAAAGCCTAGTGGTGGCCTATGTTCTTTAAGGAATAAGCTTAGCACGGCCCTTAGCGCGGCGACGGCTTAATACCTTTTGGCCATCCGCGGTGGACATGCGTTTGCGAAATCCGTGTTTTTTGACTCCCACAATATTGGTGGGTGTTTTTAAGTGCTTTTTCATAATGGCGAAATTATAGCATAGGCTTAGGTGAAGTCAAGTGAAATAGGAATAAAGCTTTAATTAATTCAACGGTTTATAGCAAATTCATCCATTGAAAAGAAAAAAAGCATTGAAATGGCAAATTGCTTTGTTATAATGCCATCCACAGCTGTGGATAACTTGTGTTTAACCTCGCCGAGAAATTTGGATAAATGAATTTATTAGAAATTTGGAATAAAGCCCAGTCACCGATAAAAGAAATTGTTGGTACGACCAGTTATGAAACCTGGTTTTCCAGCCTTACCGTCTCAGCCTCAAATCCTGACATTCTAACCATTGCCGCTCCAGATGAATTCTTTAAAAATTGGATCGTTGAACATTACCAACATATTATAGAACGCGCACTCACGGGCGAAGCAGGGGGGGCCGTCGCCATCGAGTTTGGCGTTAATTCATCGCTGCTCAATACCGGCACCCAGCAAAAACTAACATCCTTTGAAAGAAACTTTGACCAGCCCGCAAAGAATGCCCATTTAAACCCACGCTTTTGTTTCGACAATTTTGTTGTAGGCCCGTCTAATCGATTTGCCTTTGCTGCCGCACAAGCAGTTGCTGAAAATCCTGCCAAAGCCTATAATCCGCTTTTTATCTATGGACCCGTCGGCCTTGGAAAAACACATCTGCTGCAAGCAATCACCCAAGAAGCTCAACTAAAGAACCCCAATCTTAAGATTTGTTATATTTCCTCTGAACAATTTACCAATGAGCTAATTAATGCCATTCGTCACCGTTCAGCAGAAAGTTTTCGGCAAAAATATAGAAATATTGATATCCTGCTGATTGATGATATTCATTTCATCGCCGGAAAACAATCAACACAAGAAGAATTCTTTCATACCTTTAATACCTTGCACGATCACCGCAAACAAATTATCATTTGTTCAGATCGGCCGCCAAAAGAAATTGCCCACCTGGAAGAGCGCCTGGTTTCCCGTTTTGCCTATGGGTTAATTACAGATATCCAGCCGCCGGATTTTGAAACCCGGGTTGCTATTTTACGCAAAAAAACAGAATTGGAAGCCGTCAAGGTTCCAGATGATGTCTTGTTGTTTATTGCCCAAGAAATAAAAACTAATATACGTGAACTCGAAGGGGCATTAATCCGGGTTGTTGCCTATGCCTTGCTGGATGATAAGGTTATTACACTTAACATGGCTAAGCAAGTCTTGAAAGATATGGTTAAAGAAACAACCAAAATCATTAGTGTGGAAATGGTGCAAAAGCAGGTGGCTGCTTATTTTAATGTTCCAACAGCAGAATTAAAAACGAAACGGCGACATAAAAACATTGTTATGCCTCGCCAGATTGCCATGTATTTATCGCGAAAACTAACAACTCACTCCTTGCCTGAAATTGGAGGGGCCTTTGGCGGTAAAGACCACACAACCGTTCTACATGCATTTAAAAAAATAGAACAAGATCTTGTTATAGACATGGAAGTTAAAAAAGCTGTTGAACAGCTGACCGGGATGTTGTTAGAATAATGTGGATAACAATTTATAGTTATCCCCTAGTTATCCACAGCTGTGAATATTGTAAGTTGTTGTTTTTCAACGCTTTTTACGTTTAATTCAATTTATCCACATGTACTATTAATATTACTGCTGTTTGGAGAAATTTTAAAAATGAGAACTAATAGCAAAGGGTGTGAATATGAAAATTAAGATTGATCGGGATCAATTATTAGCTGGAATTGGGGTAGTTGGAAATATTGTTTCACCAAGAGCGACGTTACCGATCCTATCTAATATGTTATTAGAGAGCACGGGAGACACATTAAAGATGAATACCACGGATTTAGATATTGGTATATCTTGTGAATTACCTGTGCACAGCTTTGAACAAGGCGCAATAACTATTCCAGCTAAACGATTTAGTGATATTGTTAAAGAATTACCATCCGGTGAAGTTGTTATTATTGTACGAAAAAACAATCAAATTGAAATAGAGGGTGTTAATTGCCGGTTTAAATTAAATGGGTTACCTAAGGAAGAGTTTCCGAAATTTCCTGAATTTAAAGAAAAAGACGCTATTACAATTAAACAAGCTGATTTAAAAGAAATGATTCGTTTAACAAGTTTTGCTGTTTCTTATGAAGAATCCCGGTATGTATTAAATGGAATATTATTAGAATTAAGCGGTGATGTAGCACGGATGATTGCAACAGACGGCAGGCGTTTAGCAAAAATGGAAAAAAAATTAATTGCGTCAGCACATAAAGACGTACATATGATTATTCCAATTAAAGCTATTAATGAAATTAGCCGCAACTTAAAAGATACGGGTGAATGCACTATTATTAGTAGTATGAACCAGGTGTTGTTTAATATTAACGGCGTTTTAATTGCAACGCGAATTATTGAGGGTGAATTCCCTAATTATAAGCAGGTAATCCCTAAAGAAACGAATGTCGTTGCAAAAATTAAAACACAAGATTTACTTTCAGCAATAAGGCGAGCCAATCTACTTTCAACACCGGATTTTCAAGCAATTAAATTTGAGCTATTTAAAGACAAGCTTGTTATCTCAAAATCAACCCCGGATGTTGGCGAGTCCCGCGAAGAGGTTAGTGTTGAATATGGCCAACAAGAATTAATGGTTGGTTTTAATCCTCAATTTTTTATCGATGTATTAAAGAATATTAGTGGAGATATTGTTCCAATTGAATTTCTAGGCCCAGATAAACCCTGCGTTTTGCGTTTGGGTGATTACCTATATTTAGCATTACCGATGCGTTTATAAAAAAGCATTTAAAATAATTTTTATTTTTTTATTTGGCAAATGGACTCAATTAAAGATATTATTCCTAGCGTTATTGGAGAGATGTCCAAGTTTAAGCCCCAAGAAGGCATGAATATTGGACAAGCCTGGGAGAGGATTAGCGGAGGCAAGGGAAGTCGAGCGGTTGATTTAAAGGACGGAACCTTGTTTGTGCATGTCGATTCAAGCTTGCGGGCAGTTAAATTAAATTTAAACAAAGAAATCTTGCTTGGTGAAATGCAAAGGCATTTCCCAAAAATTAAACAAATCTATTTAAAAGTGGCAAAAGTCTAGAAGGGTTATTTATGTCAAAATCAGAAGAAAAAGAAATCAAACAAAAAGGCACCTACGACGCAAGCAACATTACGGTTCTTGAAGGTTTGGAAGCCGTGCGCATGCGTCCGGCGATGTATATTGGGGATACCTTTAGCCGCGGGTTGCATCACCTGGTTTATGAAGCCGTTGATAACTGTATTGACGAGGCGTTGGCGGGATATTGCACAGACATTGTTGCGCACATTAATCCAGATGAATCAATATCGGTTATTGATAATGGCCGCGGGATTCCGGTTGATATGCATAAAACCGAGAAGAAGCCAGCCGTTGAAGTTGTATTAACAACTCTGCACGCAGGTGGTAAGTTTGATAAAGACAGCTATCAGGTCTCTGGTGGTTTGCACGGCGTTGGTATTAGCTGCGTTAATGCGCTGTCTGAATGGTTTGAGGTTGAAGTAAAGCGCGACGGTGGCATTTACCACATGCGTTTTGAAAAAGGCAAGACGGTTGAGAAGTTAACAACCATTGGCAAAACAAAAACAACGGGAACAAAGGTTACCTTTAAACCGGATCAGAGTATTTTTAAAGAAACACACACCTTCTCGTATGATATTTTAGCCAAGCGGTTGAGGGAATTAGCCTTCTTAAATAAGGGCGTATCAATTAAATTGGTAGATACAAGGCATGAGAAGCCTAAAGAATCAATCTTCTTGTTTAAAGGCGGATTGGTTTCCTTTGTCGAACATCTTTCAGAAAATAAAACCCCGCTGCACAATAAGGTTATTAATTTTGAAAAAGAAAAAGATAAGGTTGTTGTTGAAGTCGCCATGCAATACAACGACAGCTATAATGAAACCGTTTATTCGTATGCTAACAGCATTAATACGGTAGAGGGTGGAACCCATCTTTCTGGTTTTAGGTCGGCGTTAACACGTGCGATTAATAACTATGCCAAGGGCAAGAATATTTTAAAAGAAAAAGATGGAATAGGAATTTCCGGCGACGATACCCGCGAAGGGCTTGTTGCGGTCATCTCAGTTAAGATTCAATTCCCACAATTTGAAGGACAAACAAAAACAAAGCTGGGCAACTCAGAGGTTGACGGCATTGTTTCTTCCATGACCTTTGAAGCCCTAGCTAAGTTCTTTGAGGAAAATCCCTCGGTTGCCAATAAGATTATTGATAAGGTTGTTGTGGCTGCGCGTGCCCGCGAAGCCGCACGTAAGGCAAGGGAGCTAACCCGCCGTAAGGGCGCGTTAGATAGCGGCGGTCTGCCTGGCAAATTAGCTGACTGTTCAGAAAAAGACCCTTCTCGGTGTGAGCTATATTTAGTTGAGGGTGATTCTGCCGGTGGTTCAGCTAAACAAGGCCGCGACCGTTCCTTCCAAGCTATCTTGCCATTAAAGGGTAAGATTTTAAACGTCGAGAAATCACGGTTGGATAAGATTTTATCTAACGATGAAATCCGCACTATCATCACCGCGATGGGCACAGGGATAAGTGAAGATTTTAATATTGAGAAACTGCGCTACCACAAATTAATCTTAATGTGTGACGCGGACGTCGATGGATCGCACATCCGCACACTTATTCTGACCCTGCTCTACCGTCAAATGCCTCAATTGGTGGAAGGCGGTTTTGTGTATATTGCACAACCCCCCCTATATAAGGTAACCCGCGGCAAACGCGAAGAGTATATTCAGACTGAAAAAGAAATGAATGATTTGGTTTTGGAGCTAGGTGGAGACGGCCTGCGATTAACCAAGCTGGAAGGAAAGAAGACCTATGCGCCGGCCCAGCTTAAAGAAATTTTGCAAGCGCTGGTTGAATTAGAACATTTGGTCGAACGGTTAAAGCGGCGAGCGGTTGATTTTGTTTCATATGTAGCTCGTTATGATGATAAGAAAAAGCGTATGCCTCGCTATATTGCCAAGGTGGCGGGCAGCGATGCCTATGTTTTTGATGATAAAGAATTAGCAGAATTAACCAAGAACGACACCGAGACCCAATACATTGAGGTGTTTGAGTCCGAGGAGCTTGAGGCTGTTGCTGAAAAGCTGGATAAATTTGACATTTTCTTGCAAGATTATGTGCGCGATATCAAGGAGCAGGTTCTTTTAGCTCAAGATAAAAAAGAGAAGCAGAAGCCCAAGGCAGAATTTAAGCCGCTTTTTGTTATTGAAGATGAGAAAAACAAGACTGAATTAATGTCGGTGTCGGATATCTTGCAATATGTGCGTGAGTCCGCCAAGAAGGGGATGCATGTTCAGCGCTATAAAGGTCTGGGGGAAATGAATCCGCAGCAATTATGGGATACCACCATGGATCCAGGCCGTCGCACCATTTTAAAGGTAACCTTGGAAGATGCTGTTGAGGTAGATAAAACCTTTGCGATGTTAATGGGCGATGAAGTAGAGCCTCGCCGGAAATTTATTGAAAGCTATGCTCACGAAGTTAAGGATTTGGACGTTTAAGCGATTAAAAGAAAGGCAACACAATGTCACGCGATTTAAATAAAAAAGAACACATTATTCCCGTTTATATTGAAGAGGAAATGAAGAAGTCCTACCTCGCCTATTCGATGTCGGTTATTGTTGGCCGCGCCTTGCCAGATGTGCGTGATGGGTTAAAGCCCGTGCATCGCCGCATCCTTTATGCGATGAAGGAACTAAATCTGGAGCACAACAAACCATACAAAAAAAGCGCCCGTATTGTCGGGGAAGTGTTGGGTAAATACCATCCTCACGGCGACACGGCGGTTTATGACACCATGGTGCGCATGGTTCAGGATTTCTCCTTGCGCTATCCGTTGATTGATGGCCAAGGAAACTTTGGTTCTATTGATGGTGATTCAGCGGCGGCAATGCGTTATACGGAAGCGCGCATGGCATCCGTTGCTGAGATTATGATGGATGATATTGAAAAAGAAACGGTGGAGTTTAGCCCAAATTTTGACGGATCATTGGAAGAGCCGGATATTCTCCCAGGACTAGTACCAAATTTATTGGTTAATGGTTCCTCGGGGATTGCTGTTGGCATGGCCACCAACATGGCGCCGCACAATCTTGGAGAAATTGTAGACGGAATCCTATTCCTCCTTGATAATCCCGAGTGCACGATTAAAGAATTAATGAAATTTGTTAAGGGCCCGGATTTCCCCACCGCCGGTATTATTTGCGGCAAGGAAGGCATTGTTGATGCTTACAATACGGGTCGCGGCAAAATCCTTATCCGGGCCAAAGCCAGCATTGAAGCCCAAAAAAGCAACAAAGAATCCATCATCATTAATGAGCTTCCTTACCAGGTTAACAAAGCCAATTTAATTACAGCCATTGCAGGCCTGGTTCAAAACAAACAAATCGACGGCATTACGGATATTCGAGATGAGTCTGATAAGGACGGTATCCGCGTGGTGATTGAATTGCGCCGCGATGTTGACCCCAACATTGTGCTTAACTACCTTTATAAGCACACCCAGATGGAAGTGACATTCGGGATTATTAATTTGGCGCTGGTAAACAAGTCGCCCAAGGTGTTGAATTTAAAACAACTAATGGTTCATTACGTGGCTCATCGCCGCGTGGTCATCCGCCGCCGCACCCAGTTTGATTTAGACAAGGCCATTCGTCGCGCCCATTTATTGGAAGGTTTTAAAATTGCCTTTAAGCATTTGGATGAGATTATTAAAATAATCCGTGCTTCAAAAACCACGGCCGATGCTAAAGAATCTTTAATCAAGAAGTTTGAGCTTTCTGATGTTCAGGCCCAAGCCATTTTGGAAATGCAATTGCAGCGTTTGGCGGCGCTTGAGCGTGACAAGATTGAGGCAGAGTATCAGCAATTATTAAAGGACATCGAGGATTACCGTGCTATTTTAGCGTCGGATAAACGAGTTGATGCTATTATTAAAGAAGAGCTGGAGCTTCTAAGGAAGAAATATGCCGATCCTCGCCGCACGGAAATTGCCGGCAAATCAGAGGATATTGAGATTGAAGATTTAATTGCCGATGAAGATATGGCTATTACAATTTCCAACAAAGGCTATATCAAGCGTTTGGCGGTGGAGGGCTACCGCTCACAAAAGCGCGGTGGAAAAGGTGTTACAGCCATGACTACCGGCGATGAGGATTTTGTTGAGCGCATGTTTGTGGCTTCTTCCAAGGACCACCTGTTGATTTTCTCAAATACCGGCGCCCTGCGCTGGCTTAAGGTTTACGAAATTCCGGTTGCCTCACGCACAGCACGTGGCAAGGCGATCATTAATTTGGTTTCGTTTAAACCCGAAGAGAAAATTTCTGCCATCGTGGCGGTGAAAGAATTCCGCGAAGATCAATTCCTGGTTTTTGCGACAAAGCTAGGCCAAGTTAAAAAGACGAAGCTTTCTGCGTACAGTAATCCGCGCAAAGGCGGCATCGTCGGCATTGGACTGGACGCCAAGGACGAGCTCATCGGTGTTGGTTTAAGCAACGGCAAGGAAGATGTTTTGTTGGCCACACATGATGGACAATCCTTGCGTTTCCCGGAAAAGCAATTACGCGATATGGGCCGTTCCGCCCATGGCGTGCGCGGCATCAATCTGGAAGGTAAGGATTATGTTGTGGGCATGTTGGTCTTTGCACCAGATGTAGATAAGACCGGCGCTAAATTATTGACTGTTTGTGAATTGGGTTATGCGAAGCGTTCCGATTTTGCGGATTACCGTACCCAATCCCGCGGCGGTAAAGGTATTATTAATGTGAAGATCACCGAGAAGAACGGGTCGGTGGTTGGTGTTACAACGGTAATGGATGGCGATGAAATCATGGCGGTGACCAAACAGGGCATGGTGGTGCGTTCTAATCCATCTGAAATTCGCGAGACGGGCCGCTCAGCGGTGGGCGTCAGGTTAATTTCAATGGGCAGCGGAGACAAGGTGTCTTCTATCGCGCACGTGGTTGGTCATGATGAGGAATAAATAAGCGTGCGGTGGTTTTTGCTTGACGAAAAAGCGCGCGTGAATATAATAGCCATTCCTAATTAATTTCTAGACCCCATCGTCTAGCCTGGTCAGGACACGAGCTTTTCAAGCTCGGTGCGCGGGTTCAAATCCCGCTGGGGTCGTTTCTATCCTCGCCGCATTTATAAAATCAATTCGAAGCAGGAGCTTATATGTTAACAATATATGGGTCAGACTTGTCCGGACCAGCGATCAAGGTTCGGTTAACAGCGTCGTTGTTGGGGCTTGATTACCAATGGCGGGTAGTTAATTTGCGCGATAAGGAACAAAAGCAGGAGTGGTTTTTGAAAATTAATCCTGTTGGAAAGATTCCTGCCATTGATGATAATGGGTTCCGCCTATTTGAAAGCAATGCCATTTGCCGGTACCTTTGCGACAAGCATAATTCAGCCCTTTATCCTAAGGATGTGCAGCAGCGTGCGGTGATTGATCAGTGGATTGAATATATTGCCGCACACATCAGTGCTAATTTCTCTCCGATAGTGTTTAATCGTATTTTTGCTCCCCGCACGGGACGGCCGGTTAATGAGGCGGCTATTGCAGATGGATTGAAATTCTTAAGCGGCTATTTTCCACTTATTGAGGCACAGCTAAACCAACATCAATACATCGTCGGGAACAATATAAGCTTGGCGGATATTGTATTGTTTGCGGTGTTGGAGCCGGCGGAATTGTCACAATATGATTTAAGCGTTTATCCAAAAATCGATGCCTGGCGCAGGGCGCTCAAGCAACAGCCGTTTTATACTAAATGTTATACCGAATATGGTGCGTTATTAAAAGCAGGTGCAGGTAAATAATGAAAATTGCGTTAATACAATTATCAGCAGGTGTTGATAAGACAGCCAATGTGGGGGGGGCGGTTGATCTTGTTGAGCAGGCGTTAAACAAAGGGGCAAAGCTGGTGGCCTTGCCGGAGGTATTTAATTACCGGGGGGACACCCGCCACAAAGAAACCGTACGCGCCATGGCAGAAAACATCCCCGGGCCATCGACTGCGCCGTTCTTGCGTTTAGCCAAATATCACAAAGCCTACATCTTGGCCGGATCAATTCTTGAAACTGCCAGCAATGGAAAGGCTTACAACACTTCCGTGCTGATTAATCCGCAAGGCCGGGTTATAGCAAAATATCGTAAAATTCATTTATTTGACGCTCGCCTCGGTGATAAGATAATTAAAGAATCGCAATGTTTTAATCCTGGGGAATTACCGGTTACGGCAACGGTGGAGGAATTCAAGGCGGGTCTGTCGATTTGTTATGATTTGCGTTTTTCTGACCTTTATGCCCAGTATGCCAAGAAAAAAGCTGGCCTTTTGTTTGTACCGGCATGTTTTACAAGAAAAACTGGCGAAGCACATTGGGAAGTGTTGTTAAGGGCTCGGGCGATTGAAAATTTGGCCTATGTGATTGCGCCTAATCAGGTGGGCGAAGATTTTCGCGGGGTGGCTTCCTATGGCAACAGCATGATTATATCTCCCTGGGGTGAAGTTATTGCTCGGGGCAGCACTGAAAGACAGGAAATTATTTATGGCGATATTAGCGTCGATCAAGTAGCACAAGCGCGCAGCATATTGCCAGGGATTATTAAATAAATCGGAAACACAAGAGGAGATCAAATGGCAAAGCGGATTAAGGTTGCGGTAACAGGGGCGGGTGGGCAAATTGGTTATGCGTTGTTATTCCGCATTGCGGCAGGTGAAATGTTTGGGAAGGACACGGAGATTGATTTACAGCTCTTGGAATTAGAAAAAGCCCTGCCTGCGCTGCAAGGCGTTGTGATGGAGTTGGATGATTGCGCCTTCCCCTTATTGCGCTCAGTGTCGACGAGTTGTGATCCTAGGGTGGCCTTCAAAGATATTGACTGGGCCTTATTGGTTGGTTCAGTGCCGCGCAAAGAGGGCATGGAGCGTGGCGACTTATTAAAGATTAACGGCGGGGTTTTTATTGAGCAAGGCAAGGCCTTGTCTGAAGCGGCCAAGCCGACAGCTAAGGTTCTCGTCGTTGGAAATCCATGCAACACCAACGCCTTTATTGCCAAAAGTGTTTGCAAGAATATACCGGCAAAGAATTTCTTTGCGATGACCATGCTCGACCAAAATCGCGGGCTTACCCAATTGGCGCAAAAAGCAGCTGTGCCGGTGACGGCAGTTAAGCGTTTGGGAATTTGGGGCAATCATTCAGCCACCCAATATCCAGATTTTTATAACGCGACGATTAATGGCCAAGCAGTTACATCTATTATAGAAGATGGGGCCTGGTTACAGGGTTCCTTTATTGAAACCGTGCAAAAGCGCGGGGCTGCAGTTATTAAGGCGCGCGGTCTTTCCTCCGCGGCATCAGCAGCTAACGCGGTTGTTGATACAGTGCGCGCGATTGTTAATCCAACCCCGGCTGGTGAGTTCTTTTCTGCCGCAGTTTCATCTGATGGTAGCTATGGGGTGCCGCAAGGCATCATGTTTGGCTTTCCCTTGCGCTCCAATGGCAGTGATTGGGAGATTGTGCAAGGCTTAAAACACAATGATTTTGCCAACGCAAAGATCAAGGCAACCCTGGATGAGCTATTGTCCGAAAAGGAGGCTGTGGCAGGATTAATATAGGAATTAATAAAATATTTTAATAGCATAAAATTGTCATAAGACATTGGTAATTATATATTTATGATATTTATAAAGAAAAAAATAAAAAATTTATTGCAAAAAGTGGCATTTTAGAAAAATACCGGGTATACTTGACCATATATTATTGGAGGGCAGTATGAAAACCAACAAAATGAACAAATCTGTTATTATCCTATCTTCATTATTATTAACCAGCTTGATTGGTTGTGATTTGTTGGGTATTGATTCCAAAAAAGAAGTCAAAAAGGTTTCTAAAACGGCAGAAACTCCAGCGGTTGCTGTTTCTGCGGCAACGCCAGCAGTTGTTGAAGCGGCGGTTAAACCTCTTGCTGCCAATGAATTGGCCCGTGTTGGCAATTGGACCTTGACGGTTGATGAATTTAACGAACGTTTAAAGCTGCTTAAACAAGGATTGCCGGATTTTAATGAAAATGACAGAAAATCCAAGGAAATGGTTTTAGATGAATTGATCCGTCAGCAGTCATTAGTGAAGGATGCGGAAGAATCTGATATTGCCAACCAAAAAGATATTAAGGATGCAGTAGAAG